>Ga0082335_1000178_pt1 | contig 170865 bp, 153 predicted proteins | sample Subgrocontami58m_FD_72375 | JGI IMG/M metagenome (GOLD analysis project Ga0082335, IMG submission 72375) | Subsurface groundwater microbial communities from S. Glens Falls, New York, USA - GMW37 contaminated, 5.8 m (SPADES assembly) (version 2) ... | reverse complement strand
CCGCCCTGCAGCGACAGCGTCTTGGTGATGGCCGCCGTGAGGGTGGTCTTGCCGTGGTCGATGTGACCGATGGTGCCCACGTTGATGTGGGGCTTGTTGCGTTCGAACTTCTTGCGTCCCACCGAGGATTACTCCTTGCTGTAGTACGATGCTGGAGCCCACGACCAGATTTGAACTGGTGACCTCGTTCTTACCAAGAACGCGCTCTGCCAACTGAGCTACGTGGGCTGGCTAGCTACGAATGATGCCGTTTTCAGGCAGATGAAAAATACAGGGCGGGAGAACCGTCCTGCAATTGGTTACTTTAGCACGGTGGGGCTCGTGTGAGCAAGTGTGTGTGGGTAGCGGACAGGGCTATCGCATCTTATTTGCCGGTGTAGTGCACTCTGAAAGTCGGCCTGTGGCAGCGGTTTCACCCCCAAACCCCCTGAGGGGGTTCAAGGTACTCCTTCGGAGTGAGTGGGAAATGGGGGGACACCCCCCAAACCCCCTGGCAAAGAGGGTTGCACCCTCTCTGCACTCACCCGCCAGAGCGCTCCGGCGTCCTTTGGCCACATTTAGATGCGATTGCCCTGGGGCAGCAGACAGGGCTATGCACTCTCTCGCCCGCCATCAATAACCGCTCATCCTGAGCTGGCCGAAGGACCGGACGAGGCCACCGGCAGGAGAGAGCGCCGTCCCTCCACCCAGGTTGGGTGGTTTGACAAGCGCCGTCCTGACCTTGGCGAAGGGCTCACCACGAGCGGAACCTCAGGCCTTGGCGAGCATACGATAGCCCTACCCGGCGATCATTACCTGCAACCGGGCATCGATGCCAAAGACGCCCGTGTTCCAGACCACCACCCGGTAGCTGCCCGGCGCTAGGCCCTTGAGCGTGTAGTCCTTGTTGCCGTTCACCTGCGCGTTCAGCAGCACGCCACTGGGGCCCTGCACCCCAACGGAGATGTTGGCCGGAGCGCCGCCGGTGGTGGCGGCTACGTTGATGACGAGATCGCCACGGGTGGTGAGGGAAACGGGAATCGCCATCGACTCATTTAGCGCCAGAGCGCGACTCTGCCCGACGGGTACGCCGGGCGTGGTGACCGGCTGGTCGGTGGCGCCCTTGGTAGGCGGCGTGGGAGTTGGGGGAGGTCCTCCGAGCACCGGCGATCCGGCGGGCGGGGCCGCCCCACCGAGCCCGCTGCCACCCGGCGTGGCTGGAGCAGCGGTGCGCACCCGCACGGTGGTGGGCAGCGGCGACACCCGCGGGACCGGGGTACCGGTGGCCGTTGGCGTGAAGGTAGGAGGTGGGGTGAGGGTGGGCGATGGGGTGGAGGAGGGTGTGGGTGGCGCCGGGGTGGCGGTGCGGGTGGACGTTGGCGACGGCGACGGCCTGGGGGTTGGCGTAGACAGGAAAGGGAGGGCGCCGCACCCGGAGAGCAGCAGCACGAACGCTATTCCACCGAGCTGTGTGGCCCGACCAAGCTGCGTCACGCCCGTCCTGTTCTCCCTGCGTACTGTTGCTACGACCCGCACGCTCAGTATGCGCCCTCTATGCCCTCGCGTCAGCCGTCGCGGGCATCAGCGGCTGCGCCACGCGTTGTAGGGGTGGGCAACGGCGCAGGCCGCCTTGTCTACAGCGCCTAAGCAGGCGGCACCACAGGCGTCACCGGTTGCGCAGGTTGGTGCGGATGGACCCATAGCACTGCCGGAGCTGGTCCTCCACCCTGGCCCAATCGGCCTCGACGTTCGTGGACGCTCCGCTGGTGATGAGGTCGACGGTGGTGGTGGCGGCAACCCGAAATTCGGCCGGCTCGCGCGCCTGCGCGAGCGTGATGCCGAACAGCGTGCTGTGCAACTCCGTCATCGTATCCACGAACGCAGACTTGTCGGGCCTGCCGGCCAGCCGCCGGTGCACGTCGTTGTACGCCAACTCCAGCGCTGCCACCCGGGCTGGGTCGAAGGTAAGGCCCGAGTAGCGGCGGGCCAGCCGGTAGAACTTTTCGTAGTAGGCGCGCACCAGGAACGAGTCGTGGTCGGCCGGCGCCCAGGCGGCCGCTGCCCGCACCACATAGTAGGCCGCCAGCAGCGATACCGGGAACGGGATGTGGAACTGCCGTTGGCATAGCCCCACCAGCAACCGGAACAGCCGCAGCCACGTGCGATCGTAGTAGGCGCGCCAGCCTGCGGCCTCGTACTGGGCCACCTGGTCAGGGTCGAAGGTGAAGACCCGTGGCATTTGGCCGCTCCTGCTCACATCCCGGCCATGGGCGCCAGCGTCCCGGTGCAGCCGGTCAGTCGCCGTCCACCGTTAGGAAGCCGGGCATCCATGTGTAGCGGTTGAACAGTGAGGCCCCGGACTGGTCCGCCGCCAGCGCCGGTGTGGACGCCGCGCCCGCAGGGCTGGTGTCCAGCAGGCTGGGGTCCAGCCCGTTGATGGTGGACCCCAGGTAGGAGCGTGGCGATAGCGACGCTACCGTGCCGTTCGCCGACCGCGCCCAACTGATGTTGCTCTTGCGGTCGGACCCGTCGGTCATCTCCAGCAGCGCGCCGCCATCGAGCGAAGCCAGGTAGATGTTGGAGGTGCGGTTGACCTGGCCCAGGATGAGTGCCAGCTTGGTGCTGTCGGGCGACCAGGCGGCCGCCACGTCGAACGCCGACGCGATCTGCATGGGCTCCGTCTGGCCCGCCACGTCTTGGAGCATGACTGCTAGTCCGTCGCCCAGCACCTTGCCGAAGATGACGCGAGCGCCGTCGGGCGAGAACGTGGCGCCGGCGGTGTTGCCTTCGCCCAGCTTGCGGGTGGTTGCGCCGTCCCGGTTCACCACCAGCGCGGCGGCGTCCAGCTCATCCTGGTCGGTGATGGTGACGTAGGTGTAGGCCAGCGCCGAGCCGTCGGGCATCCAGTTGGTGATGGCGAAGACCAGTACGTCGCTCTTGCTCGCCAACTTGGTGGGGCTGCCGCCATCGGGCGCAATGAGGGAGAGCGACCACTCGGTGCTGCCCTTCGCCGGCGGTGTGACGTAGGCGATGACCCCGCCATCGGGCGACCATAGCGGCGATTGGCCCGATGCCAGCACCCGCGGCGGGCTGCTGGCATCGGCCGCCACCGTGGCCACGCTCACCGGTTCGGTGCGCACCTTCTGGTAGGTGAACGCAAGGCGTTGGCCGTCGGGCGACCAGCTCGGACGCGACTGCGCCAGCGACTGCGCCACAGTGACCGGGCCGGAGCCATCGGCGTTGGCGACGATCAGGTTTTGGCCTTGCACGTAGGCCAGCCGCGATCCGTCCGGCGACCATGCGGCGCCCGTGCCCTCGGTGGGCTTGCCGCCGAACGCGTGGATGGCGCCGTCGGCCTCATACACCTGGAGCAGGGTGCGGGTACCCTGGGACTGTGCGAAGGCGATGCGGCCGGTGGGCAGCTTCACTACGTTGCGGGCCTCGGTGGTGAAGCTCCATGCCGGGCTCCAGTCGGCCTGCAGTGCGGGCAGCGGGGCGTAGGGCCGCACCCGCCAGTGGTAGGTGGTGTTGCTGGTGAGCGCCGGGGTGATCCAGCTATCCAGCGGGTTGGTGATGCCTCCGTGCACCACGTTGTCCCACACGGGCGCGTCCTTCCCGAACTTCGGGTCGGTGCTCACCTGCACTTCGTACATGAACTGGCCCGGCGTGCTATCGCTCCACTGTAGCTGCTGTGGCAAACGGGCCACGGCGCCGCCATTGGCAGGCGACAGCAGCTTGACGCCATCGGACTTGGGCCGGGGGGTGGTGAAGGTCTGCCACGGCGTCCACGGTCCCCAGTTGGCGGAGCCAGGCGTCGTAGCGCCGGACGTGCCCGTGACCCGCACCCGCCAGATGTAGGGGGCGCCCGGCAACAGGTCGTAGCGCCCCTTGCCGAACTCGGGACCGAGGATGGTGTAGCTGTTGGTGACGGGCTTGATAGTGTTGACGCCGCGCCAGCCGGAGGAGAAGGCCGGACCGACCTGCAGGTTGACCTGTGCTGTCCCGGGCGGGTTTACCCAGTGCAGTGTCACGTCGGGCCCGGCGGTGGCGCCATCATCGGAGGGATCGGAGAGGAACGGCGCGAAGTTGTAGTCCTTGGTCACGCTGCGCAGGTCGTCGGTGCCCAACGGCGTGCGCTTGTAGCCCATCACCCACGGCTTCACCTGGGTGGCAATGTTGCTGTGGTAGATGGGCAACACCACCGCGTCGTCCAACAGCAACTGTTCGGCCTGGTGGTACAGGTCTACCCGCTTGCCGGGGTCGGCCTCGGCCTGCGCCTGCTCCACCAGCGCATCGAACTGCGGGTTTGCGTAGTGGATGCGGTTCTGGGTGCTCTTGCTTGAGAACAGATAGTAAAGAAAGTCCTCGGCATCCGGGTAGTCGGCGGCCCAGCCGCTGTAGAGCACCTGGATGGCGGGGGGCTTGGCATTGCCCTCGGCCGGTCGTGGGGCGTCGAACTTGACGCCAAGCTGCTTAGCCCAGTCGTCGACGATGAAGCTGAGTGGGCGGGGCAGCGACAGCGCGGTACGCACCTGCAGTGGATCGGGGCCGAGCTGTGCTTCGGCCAGCAGCGCCTTGGCCTTCTGAATATCCAGCGTGAACGGCGTGTAGGGCGCCAGAAAGCCTGGAGTGCCATCGGGCACGATGCCGCGCGCCGGGCGCTGGCCGAACTGGGTGATGGCGGCCCGCACCTTCGGCCAGTTCACGGCGTAGGCAAAGGCGCGCCGCACGCGCACGTCGTCGAACGGCTTGGCGGCGGTGTCGAAGGCAATGTAGGAGGTGTCGAGGTAAGGCGTGACCATCGCGTCGGGCGCTGCCTGGCCGCGGAACTCCGCGATATCGACGTTGCCGGTCTGGTACAGCGCGTCGGCGAAGAAGTCGCCTTCGACCATAATGACGCGGCTGATCTTGGCCGGCCCGCGATGGTAGGTATCATTGCGGAGCAGGAGCACGCCGCCGAGTCCCGACAGGGGGCTGCGTTTGAAGGGGCCGGTGCCATTCGCCGGGATGGCGGTGGGCTTGCCCGCCAGCTCCGCCTTATCCACCACAAACGCCACCGGGTAGGTGAGGCGTTCCGGCAGCAGCGTGTTGGGGCGCGCAAGCTTTAACCGCACCGTCTGCGGGTCGTCCACCACCACGCCGGTCACGCTGGGGGCATCGCCGGCGGTGCGGGCGATCAGGCCTTCGATGTCGCCCAGGTAGTCGGCCGCGATCGGCGATTTGGTCTTGGGGTCGGCGGCGCGTTCAATGGCGTATTTCACGTCGGCGGCGGTGACGGCGCGCCCGTCGTGAAAGCGGGCGTTGCTGCGGAGCTTGAAGGTGAACTCTTTGGCGTCGGGCGCCATGGCCCAGGACTGCGCCAGGTCGGGCTCGAGGGTCATGGCCGGACTCTGGGTCATAAGCCCGCCGAACACCTGCACCGCCACCCGGTGCGATCCGCCGTCGGTCACTTTGGCGGGGTCGAAGGTGACGGGGCCATCGGTTACCGCCATCACCAGTTCGCCGCCGGTTGCGGGTTCGATGGCCGCCACGAGTGCCGGCGCGCCAAACCAGGCGCCCAGGGCCAGCACCGTTCCAGTGACCGACGCCGATCCCAAACGCAGCGCGCGTTTCAGCCTACCCGACATGCGTACCTCCAACGTCTACCCGTGAAGTCTAGTATGCGGCGTCGCAGCGTGGCGTCAATGCGCCGGGAGCGGACGCCACGCGGTGGCTACGCGGTTGGCGCGCAATGGCGAGCGGGCTTCTGAAACGCCGGGGGATCGCACCGTGCACCGGCGGGTTCGCGGAAGGGGCAAACCCGAGACCCCCGCTACCGAGACCTGGACCGTTCGCTTTTGCGCGTTAGCTTGGTTGAACGGCCCGCTGGCGGCCCAGCGCCATTCCGAAACCGTATGGCGGGGAGTCCAGGCACGAAAGACCATTGACACCCATCGAAGACGCCACTACGCTGGCGTGGCTATGCACCAGGAACAGACCATTTGCGTGTCCAACACTCCGCTTATGCCGGGCGTCAACCTGATGTGGCTCAAGGCCCCGCTAATTGCCGGTGAGGCCCGCCCCGGCCAGTACATCTTCGCCCGCTGCTCACCCACCTTCGACCCGTACATGCGCCGGCCCATGAGCATTCACCGCATCGGCGCCGACGGTGAGGGCGACCACCCGGAGCACATCGCCATCCTCTATGGGGTGTCGGGCACCGGCACCGGCCTGCTGTCGCGGGTGGTGCCCGGCCAGATGGTGGACCTCGTGGGTCCATTGGGCAATGGGTTCGATATCTTCCCCGAGAGCAAGCACATTCTGCTGGTGGGCGGCGGGGTCGGCGCCTCGCCCTTGGTGGGCATGGCGTTCCGGCTGCTGGCCGAGGGGCGCGCAGTGACGCTGGTGGAGGGCGCGCGCACCACGTCGGCGCTCTTCCCGGCCGACTACCTGCCGGCCGCTCTGAAGCGCGACCTGGTGACGGTGGACGGCAGCTCCGGCCGCAAGGGCCTGGTGACCGAGCCGGTGCCCGAGCACTGGGAGTGGGCAGACCAGGTGTTCTGCTGTGGGCCGTTCGCCATGTATAACCCGCTGGCCAAGATGCTGCAGGGCCTGCAGCCCGCCCGCTCGGTCCAATGCCTCATCGACACGCCGATTGCGTGCGGTGTGGGGGCCTGCGACGCCTGCACGGTGGAGACACCACACGGCCTGAAGCAGGCTTGCTGCGACGGCCCGCGCTTCGAACTGTTCGACGTCGCACAGGTCTGACGCTGGGGGCGTTCAAGCCCTCAGTTAGCAAACGGCCAGCAGTCCGTGTCATTCTGAGGCGTCCGACGCCGAAGAATCTGGCGGGGGGGCGACTCGTGGGCAATACACGCGGGGGTTGCCCGTTAGCGCCGTGGTCTTTGATGTCTGGGCCGGGGCTGCAGGATGGATCCCGTCACGGCGTATCCCACCCGCCCGCCCTCCAACACTCCTTACCGAGGGGACACCCCTCGGACTCCCTGGCAAGGAGGGCTGGCCGCCCTCCCTGCACTCACCCGCTGCGAACGCCCCAAGGCCCGACGGTTCCCCCTGCGCCAATGAATCATAGCCTCCCTCTCAGAATGACACGGTGGTGGCGGTGGCGGTGCCCAGGTGGCGGGGCGGCGACACCGGGCGGCGCTAGGGCGCAGCCTTGATGCTGCCGAGGTGCGTCCAGGTGCCGGTGATGGAACCGGGGAAGGTGTAGCCGGCTACGATCTTGGGGTTGACGGCGACCTCGGTGGGGAGCCAGAACAACGGGATGGCCTGGAAGTTGTTGAACCACAGGTCGCCGGCCTGCCGCCACAGTTCGGTCTGCTTCGCTTCGTCGAGGGTGTTGCCCACGTCGTTCGCAAGCTTGTCGGCGGGCACCATTTCGTAGCCGGAGCCGCGGATACCGGAGGTGCTGCCGTAGTTGGTGGCGCCGGTCGACTGGTCGGAGCTGGTGCTGTTGATGATGACGTTATTGGTGTACTTGAACTGCCGGGAGCCGGTGGAGATGGTCGCCGGGTCGATCTGTTGCAGGTCGACCTGCACGCCGATCGCCTTCCAGTTGGCGGCGATCGCCTCCGCCAGGTCTTGCGCGCCGGCGTACCCCGAGGCGGGCACCAGAAAGATGCTGGTCTTCATAGGGTTGGCGGTGGTGAAGCCGGCATCGGTCAGGAGCTGCTTCGCCTTGGCTTGGTCGTAGCCGTACTGGTCCTGGAAGCGCTTCTCCCAGTCGGGGTTCCAACCGTCGCGGATGGGCAGGTAGTGGTTGAGCACCATGTTGGTGGCCTTGCCGCCGAAGAAGGCCTTGTTGAGCGCCGCGCGGTCGATGGCTTTGCTGAGCGCCTGCCGCGCCAACGGGTTCATCAGCGGGCTATCGGGGAACATCCAGCCCTTGGACGCGTCGTTGAGGTCGTTGGGGTAGCAGCAGTAGAAGCTCATGAAGGTGCGCAGGCCCAGCACCTTGCCGGGGGTCACCTTCATGCTCTGCTTCTCGGCCGTGGCCAGCAGGTCCTGCGGCAGGTTGGCCAGATGTACCTCGCCGGCCAGCAGCGCCGCCATGCGGGTCGAAGCCTCTTTCATCCACCGCCACTCGAACTCCGGGAAGTCGGGGGCGCCCTTCCAGTGCTGGAATGGCACGCGTTCGAACCGCAGGTAGCTGCCCGCTGCGGCCGCCTGGAACTGGTACTGGCCGGTGCCGGCCAGCGGCTCCTTGGCGCCCGCCACCGGCAGGCCGTTCTTATCGAAGTCGGCCTTGCTGAAGACCTCCATGATGCCGCGCTGCTCGGAGATGCTGTTCAGGAAGTTGCCGTCGGGCCGCTTCAGGTGGTAGACCGCCTCGTTGTCGTTCACCGTCTCAATGCTCTCGACCACCCGCCGCCAGTAGATGGAGGGGCTGTTCTGGATCTCCTCGCGGATGCGCGCCTGCCAGGTGGGCGTGAGGTCCTTGGCCGTGAACGTGCCGGCGCCCTTCTGGAACTGCACGTCCTTGCGGAGTTGGAAGCGGATGGACTTGCCGTCCGGTTCCACCTTCCACGCGGTGGCCAGCTCCGGCCGGAACTTGCCGTCGTCGGGGTTCACGCCGATGAGGTACTCATACATCGCCCGCATGGGCCACAGGTCGGGGCCCGACATGGCGTACACATCGTAGGTATCGAGGCGGGACGGCTCGGTGGCGAACACCACCCGGTTGACCTTGGGCTTTACCGGGCCATCGGCAGTGCCGGCGGGCGCGGCGGCGGGGGGCTGCGACGCACTGCAGGCCACCCCGGCCAGCAGGGTGAGCGGCGCCAGCAGCGCCAGCAGACGGGAGCGGAAGGACATCACGCGCATGAACACGGACCTCACAACATTTTGGGATAGACGCCGGGCTGCGGCGAGCTGCCTTCGCGCACCGCCTCCACCCAATGTACCCCCGCGGGGGCGAACACGTTGGTAGCGTTCACCTGGTAGGCCCCCGGTGTGAGCGCACCGGTCGGCGGGACACCGGCCGACTGCAGGGCCTTACAGGCCTTCAGCAGGCAGCGGCGGGCGGCAATGACGCCGATGTCGGTGGTGCCCAGGTGCTCCCGGTCGCGGGTGTACACGGTGCCCATGCTCTCGGTCATGGCCTGGTCCTCGGTGCCGGCGTCGGTCATGCCGCTGTAGCGGCGGGTGCGCTGCAATTCGCGGTCGACGAAGTAGTCGTTGTCGCGGGTGGCGCGGGTGCGGAACGGGCTGCCCGGCAGGGCCGAGGCAGGTTCGTACTCGTCGCCGCCCAGGAAGCCGTTGCTGTTCACGTCGGTGTAGCGCTGCTTGTACTTGGGGCTCTCGCGAATGGGCATCACCGGGTCACACTCGGTGGTGAAGCGCATGACGTTGTGGTCGTCCATAGGCACCCAGCCGCTCCAGCGCAAGATCGGGTTCGCCCCGCTATCCACCGGCGCCATGGTGTAGCACGGCATCAGGAAGATGTTGGTGCGGAGGAAGTCCTCGGCCTCGGTGTGGTGGCGGCGGCTGCCGATGAGCACGCCGTAGTCGGTATCCACGATATGCGAACGGGGGTGGCGGTCCCGGTTCATGATCTGGTTGGGCACGCCACGGATGTTGCCGGGGTCGAGGTAGCTGTGCAGGAAGGCGGCATGACTGGGGTCGATGCCACCCTCCAGCGCCTGCATGTAGTTGGACGACTGGTGCCGCTTCCAGGCAACGGTGTGCTCGGCCGGGAGCTGGTTAGACAGGAAACCGGGCAGCTCCGGCAGGTGCTCGGCCAGACCCATGTACACCCAGATGATGCCGCCATGCTCGCGGGCCGGATAGGCGGTGGCGTGGATCTTGTGCTTGAAGTTGCTCTCGGCGGGCTCGTTCGGCATGTCGGTGCAGTTGCCGTCCATGTCGAACTTCCAGCCGTGGTACACGCAGCGCAGCCCATCCTCTTCGTTGCGGCCGAAGAACATGCTGGCGCCGCGGTGCGGGCAGGCCTGCGCCAGCACACCCACCCGGCCACTGGTGTCGCGATAGGCCACCAGTTCCTCGCCCAGCAGGCGAAAGCGGATGGGCGGGCAGTCGGGGGCGGGCAGCTCCCACGGCAGCAGGCCGGGCAACCAGAAGCGGCGCATCATGTCGCCCATCGGCGTGCCGGAGCCGACCTGAGTGAGCATGTGGTTGTCGTTGGGGCTGAGCATTGGCGGGCTCCTTCGGTTGAGGGTGGCGGCAGGGCGGGGCCGCGGGCATGAGCGTGTGCTTGAGCCTAGGCTTTTGGGCGTGTGAGTGTCAATTCTGGCCCCCGCCCCCGCCAACCTACACTACCGGCGAGAGACCGCCGTCGAAGTTGATGGAGGCGCCGGTGATGAAGCCGGCGCGGCCGGACGCCAGGAACACGATCAGGTCGCCGGCTTCGTCGGGGTTGCCCAGGCGGCCCACCGGCAGGTTCTTGCCCATGGCGTCGAACGCCTCTTCCAGCGAGAGGTTGGGGTGCTGGCGTTGGGCGCTGCGGGCAATCTGGCCGCTGCGCACGAGGCCGATACACACCGTGTTCACCAGAATGTGCTCCTTGGCCAGCTCCTTTGAGAGGGCCTTGGTCATGGCCAAACCGGCCGCCCGGGTGACCGAGCTGGGCATGGAGTTGGCGCCGGGCGCCTTGCCGCCCACGGTGGTGATGTTGATGATGCGGCCGCCGCCCCGGGCGCGCATGGAGGGAATGGCGGCGCGGCTGGTGCGCACGGCCGAGAACAGCTTGAGCTGGATGTCGGCCATCCAGCCCTCGTCGGTGATGCTCTCGAACGGCATGGCCGCCGAAGCGCCGGCGTTGTTCACCAGCACGTCGATGCCGCCGAACTGGGCGATGACCTGCTCGATGAACGCCTCGATCTGGCCGGCGTTGGTGACGTCGGTGGGTATGGCGATGACCTCGCCGCTGCCCGCCGCCCGCACCTCGTCGGCCGCGGCCTGCAACACGTCGGGCCGGCGGGCGCAGATGGCCACCTTAGCCCCCTCGCGGGCGAACGCGATGGCGGTGGCCTTGCCGATGCCCTCGCTGCCGCCGGTCACAACGGCGACCTTACCGGTCAGTCCAAAATCCATGGGTGTGTGTCCTCCGTAGTTCAGTGCACGCGAGCCGCCGCCCGGCTCCCAAAGCGCCGTCTATTCTGGATCGTGCACCGTTTCCGGACAAGCGGCGTACCAACTCCCAACCCGCTGACGCCCCTCGCTCACCGGTGTGGAGCGAGCAAGGGAGTGCAGAGAGGGCGGCCGCCCCTCTTTGCCAGGGGGTTTGTGGGACTGGCGGAACGCGCCCCTTTTTGGGGACCGGCACGCCTGCGGTGGTTTAGATGCGATTGCCCTGAGGGGAGGGGCTAAGCGCCGTTGGCATGCCGCGATGGGAGCACCTGCGAAGGTCAGGCAGTCTGGGTCGCTGGTTCCGAAACGCGCACCTCGACCTCACGCGCCGGCTTGGACGGGCCGCGGGAGTCATCGCGCATCAGGGCTAACAGCGCGCCGCCGAACATGAGCGCCCCGGCCAGCAGTCCAGCGCCCTGCACCACCTGCACATAGGTCTCCGGCGTAGCCTTGGCGGTGGCGGACCCCAGCACGAAGGTGGCGACGCCGGACGCCAGCACCGACCCCACCGAGTGGCCCAGGTTGCGGGTGGTCTGCTCGAAGCCCGCGGCCATGGCCAACTGGTCCGAACGCACCGTGCCCATGATGGCGGACACATTGGGGGTGATGAACAGGCCCAGCGACAGCCCCGCCAGCACCATGCGGCCCATCACGTCGATCATGCCCGAGTCGGCGCTGAGCCCCTGGTACGAGAACAGCAGCACGGCCCCCAGCAGCATGGCGGACGCACACGGCAGGCGCGAGCCCCAGCGGTCGTACGCCCACCCGCTGGGGATGGCCACCAGGTTCATGGCGATGGACATGGGTACCAGGAACAGGGCCACCGACAGCGGCGAGTAACCCAGTGCGTTCTGCAGGTAGAACGGCATCAGGAAGCCCACCATCAGCATGGTCATGTGGGCCAGGCTATTGGTGATGGCTCCCGTAGTGAAGGTGACACTGCGGAACAGGTCCAACGGCAGGATGGGGTAGCGGGTGCGGCGCGCGTGGTAGACGTAGGTGGCCAGCGCCCCGGCCGACACCAGCACCAGCGGCGCCACATGCACCAGCGTGTGCTGGAACTCCCAGCCCGCCTCTTGCCCGTGGCCGGCGCCCACCACCAGGCCGCCGAAGCCGAACATCAGCAGCGTCGCGCCCACCGCGTCGAACGGGCGGGCATCGGGCCGCTTGACGGCCGGCAGGCGGGTCGCCAGGGCGAACGCAAGCACAGTCGGGATGATCGCCACCAGGAAGGGCGCGAACCACGGCGCGAACTGCACTAGCGCGCCGTAGGTGGGCTGGCCGATGCCGTTGGCCAGGTAGCTGCCCAGGAACGTGATGCCCAGCGCCTTGCCCCGCTGCGATGGCGGCAGTGCAGCGGTGGCAATGGCGGGTACCGTCACCGACACCATACCGGCCCCGACGCCCTGGATGACCCGTAAGAACACGAAGAACTCCAGGTTGCCCGAGAGCGGTGTGGCCGCCAGGCTGGCCAGCAGGATGGCGAACCCGGCCATCAGCACCCGCTGCCGCCCAACCAGGTCGCCGATGGAGCCCACCGGCAGCATGGTGGCCGCCAGTGCCACAAAGTGCCCGGTGATGGCCCACTGCGCCGTCGGCAGCTCCACCGCGAACGTCTTGGCGATGGTGGGCATGATGACCGACACCGGGATGGTGACCAGGTTGCCGGCGAACATGCTGAGCGCACAGGTGAACAGTACCAGCCAGACTTTGGTGGCGGGCGCGGCGGCTGAGGTCTGGGCTGGGGCGGAAGCGGTGGCGGTCATAGGCGCCTCTGGGGTGGGTCCTACCGGGGCGGCCTCAATCGTTGAGGGAAGCCAACGATTGAGGCTACTGAATGGGCGGTGCAAGCACTGTAGCAAACGCTTACCGCAGTAGGCAAATGCAGGCGGCGAGCGATCAGGGCTATCGCATCTATGATGCACTCAGCGTCCCCTCGCGTCCCGCTCCCAACACCCGGCCCGCCGTTCACGGCGGCGGCCTCATCTACCGCCGCACCACCCCTGGAGACTCGCCAACCGGCCGCACGGCGTGTAGCATGCTGGCATGGAATTTAACGTGACGGTGCGGCCGGCGGCGGGTGGTGGCTACCGCGCGACCTGCGACGAAGTGCGAGCGTTCTCGGCAGAAGGGCCGGACGCTGAAAGCTGCAACGAGGCCGTGCTCGCCGAGTTGCTGATAGTGGCCACCGAGGAGTTGACGGACGCCCTGACGCTGAACTGGGACCTGCGCATCAAGGTGGCGTACGTAGACGTGCCGCCGGAGGTCTCGAGTACTTATAACTGGGAACTGGTGATGCCCCGCCACGACCACGACCAGGCCGGTGCCTACTAGTGGGGCACTTGTCTCCGTCGTAGTTACTACGGCACGAACAGGTCCAGCAGGCCGTCCACAGTGTCGGTGGGCTTCAAGGCCCGGAGGGCAGCGAGCGCCCGGCCGGCCCCGGCGGCGCCCAGATGGCCGCGGCTCAGGCTGCGGAACTTGGTATCGACGTCGGCGTCGCTCATGGGGTTACGGTTGTGGCCCTTGGGGTAGGGCGTGCGCTCCACCAGCCGCTGCCCACTGGTGGTCACCACCTCCACCTCTGACATCAGCGTGTGCGGATAGCCCGCCGTGAACTCCGGGTTCTCGGTGACGGTGATCTTGGCCATCAGCGGCCGCAGCGCGGGGTCGGTGATGCGGGCCTGGGTGAAGCTGGCGGGGCCGAGGTCGCCGTCGGTGAGCGCAGCGGCCAGCATGTAGGGCAGGCTGTGGTCGGCGGTCTCGCGGGTCTGCGGGTCCCACTTCATGGCCCCGCTGCCGATCTCGCCATACGCCATGGTGTAGATCTGCACGTTGATGGCGGCCACCTGATCGGCGGGGGCCTGCTCGCGCATTTTCAGAATGACGGTGACCGGGCCCTGGGCGTGGAACTCGGCCGGCAGGTACTTATAGTTGCTGCGCTCCACCGCCCACGGCCCCTCCGCCGGGCCCAGCGGCGGCAGCGTGAACTCGCCGCTGACGGTTTGCCACAGGCCGTCAGCACCCTCGTAGGCCGCGGTAGGGCCGGTCATGCCCTCGCGGGCCAGCCGGGCGGCGAACAGCCCGCCCTGCGCCGCCGCGGCGGTGGCCGCGCCCTTCCACATCGAGAGCACCCCCGCCCGCGTCTGACGGGTGGCGACGTAGGCCGTCTGGGCAATGCTGATGGCCTCGCCGATCTGGCGTGCGTCCAAGCCCAGCAGCCGGCCGGCGGCGGCGGCGACCGCCGGGGCCACCACCACGCCCTGGTCCCAGCCGCGGTCGCGCAGCGGTATCACCTCAGCCAGCGCCCCGAACACCTCGTAGCCGATGTTGAGCGCCACCAGCAGGTCGCCGGCGGCGGCGCCCCGCATGGACGCAGCGGCCAGCAGGGCGCCCAGCACGTCGCTGGGGTGGCCGCTGCCGCGCTCGCCCTGGTACTGGTCGTTGGCGTCCAAGTAGCGGATGGCGGCGGTGTTGGCGAAGGTGGCCAGTTCGGGCGTCGTGCTGGCCGCCGTGCCCAGCACCCGCGCCGGCGGAGTGCTGGTGGCGGTGGCGGCCAGCTTGCGGGCGATCTCGCCGGGCTCGCTGGCGAACCCGCCCATGCCGCAGCCCAGCGCGTCGATGAGGCGGTTGCGGGTGGCCGCTACGACGCGGGGCGACAGGTCGCTGAACTCGAGCGATGCGGCGAACCCGGCCATGGCGGTGGTGGTGCGGTCCATTGGGTGGCTCCTTATGCTCTTTAGGTGTTCTCGGCGCGTTGGGTTCGTTCGAGCGGCACGTGTTTACGACGGCCAGACACCGCCCTACGCTACCTGGCGACCGGCTAGTGCGGCTGCACCTCGCGGCGGCCGGGCGGCGGCGTCTGCACCAGCACCAGGCGGTCGAGGCCGGCCAGGTCTTTCTTGGTGCGCACATGGGCGTCGGGGAACGCCTCCTGGGCCAGCGCCTCCACCGCGCTCGCCTGGCCGGAGCCGATCTCCAGCAGCACGGCGCCGCCCACGTTCAGGTGGTCGGGGGCCTGGCCTAAGAGCCGCCGGATGACGTCGAGGCCCTCTGGACCGCCGCACAACGCGTCGAACGGCTCGAAGGCCAACTCCACCTGGGTGGCGCCGCACCACAGCGGCATCTGGTCCTCCCGCACGTACGGCAGGTTCGCCACAATCAGGTCGGCTTTGACGGCCAACGAGAGCAGCAGGTCGCCCTCCAGGAACATGACGCGGCCCGCCACGCCCAGCGCCTGTGCATTGGCCCGCGCCACCTCCAGCGCTCCGCCCGACACGTCGATGGCGTAGACCTGGGCGCCGGGGAAGTTGCGGGCGATGCTCACCGCGATGACCCCCGACCCGGTGCCCACGTCGGCTACCGCCAGCCGCAGCCCGGAGCGGGCGCGCAACCACGCCAGCGCCTCGTCCACCAGCAGCTCGGTCTCCGGCCGCGGGATGAGCACCCGCGGGTCGACGGCAAAGTCTAGCCCGTAGAACTCGCGGTGGCCAGCGATGTAGGCCAGTGGTTCGCCGGTGAGGCGGCGGGCGGTGAGGGCGCCAACGGCTGCTGCGGCCTCGTCAGCGACCGGGTCGGTGCGGCGCGCGAACAGTTCGGCGCGGGTGAGGCCCAGGTGGTGGCGCACCAGCACCTCGGCCTCGAGGGCGGCCTCATCGTTGCCGTTGTCTTCCAACGCCCGACGCGTGACGGCCAGCAGGTTACCGATGGTCATGCTGGTAGCATAGCGCAGCGCGCGTCGGGTGGGCGAAGGATGCGCCCCCGTCACGCCGTATCCCACCCGCCCGCCCTCCAAAACTCCTTTCGGAAGGAACCGAGGGGACCCCCCTCGGACTCCCCGGCAAGGAGGGCTTGTGGCCCTCCCTGCACTCGCCTGCGCGCGGTACGCGCTTACCGTGCCGCCTTGATGTTCGCCACGTGGGTCCAGGCGCCGGTGATGCCGCCGGGGAAGGTGTAGCCGGCCACCACCTGCGGGTTGACGGTGGACTCAACGGGGATCCAGGCCAGCGGGATCTCGCGGTGCTGGGTGAACAGCGCCTCGCCGATGTCGCGCCACAGCTTCTCCTGGGCGGTCTCGTCCAGCGTCACCTTGATCTTGTTGAGCAGCTTGTCGGCCTCCGGTACTTCCATGCCGGTGCCCACGTAGGTGCTGGCGGCACTGCCGTAGCTGGTGATGCCGGTCCAGGTGTCGGCTGCGGTGCCGCCCAGCACCAGGTGGTTGAACATGCCCTGCGTCTGTGTGAGCTGGGTGCGCCGCGCCGTGTCGATGGTGGCGTAGTTCACCTTCACGCCCACGGCCCGCCACATGCCCGCAATGGCCTCCATCATGTCGTCGCCGCCCGAGTAACCATACCCCTCGGTGGGGAACACGATGTTGGTCTCCATGGGCTTGGCGGCCGAGTAGCCGGCGTCGGCCAGCAGCTTCTTGGCGGCCTCGGGGTCGTAGCCGTACTCGGCGGGGTAGCGCTTCTCCCAGGTGGGGTCCCAGCCCTGGCGGGTCGGGTGGAAGTGGGCGTTATACATCACTTCGCCCTGGCCCCGGAAGAACGACTTGTTGATCTGCGCTAGGTCGATGGCCTTGGCGAGCGCCTTGCGCACCCGCACGTCGGCCAGCGGGCTGTCAGGGTGCTGCCAGCCGCTGTCCAGGTCGTTGCGGTCCTTCAGGTGGCAGCAGTAAATCTTGATGAACGAGCGCAGGCCCGGCACCTTGCCCGCCAGCAGCGTGTAGCCGCGGCTCTGCGCCTGCAGCTTCAGGTCGTCGGGCAGCTCGGCCATGTGCACCTCGTTGGCCAGCAGGCTGGCCATGCGGGTGGACGCCTCCTTCATGAACCGGAACTCGAACTCGGGGAAGTCGGCCCGCACGTTCCAGTGCTGGTAGGGCACTCGCTCGTAGCGGATGTACTGGCCCTCGGCCCGCTCCTTGAACTGGTAGGGGCCGGTGCCGGCGGCAGGGCCGGTCTGGTAGTTGGGCACGCCCAGCTCAGCGAAGTGCTTGGCGTTCAGCATGTAGAAGATGCCGCGCTGCTCGCTGATGGTGAGCATGAAGGTACCGTCGGGCGCCTTCAGCTTCATCAGCACCTCATTCGGGCCGGTCTTTTCGATGCTGTCGATAAGGGGCAGCAGCGCGCCGCGGATGTTGCTGGAGGGGTTGATGCCCTCGATGGCGGCGTCGCGTGTCTCCAGCTTGAAGGTGTCGATCAGCGCTTCGGGGCCGAACTCGCCCTTGTCCTGGTGGAACTTCACGCCGGGGCGCAGGGTGAACTTGAACGACTGGCCGTCGGGCTGCAGCTCCCACTTGGTGGCGAGTTGGGGTATGTACTTGCCGCTGGCAGGGTCGACGCCCACCAGGAACTCGTAGAAGGGGCGGTACACCCAGTTGGTGGGGCCGCGCTGGCCGCGCGGGTCGTTGCTCTCGGTGGAGGGTGGGGTGACGGCCATGACCATGCGGCGGACCTTGGGGTCGGCGGTGGCATTGGCCCCCGCATCGCCGGTGGTGGCGGCCGGGCCGGTGGCCGGGCTAGACGGCGCGCTGCATCCGGCGAGCAGGAGTGCGCTTGTGAGCCCGACGATGGTGAGGAAGGCGGTGTGAAGCTTCACGGTGGTGTCCTCTTCGGTTCTTGATATCCCGCTCGTGGTCAGAGACTCGTGACGTGGGGTTACCCGCAACCCGTTCGTGGTGAGCTTGTCGAAGGGCAGGACCCAGACCTGCCTGCGGGCTCTAGCCCAGGTGCTCCACCCAGGCCCGTGGTTCGACAAGCTCACCACGAACGGAACCACACACACACTAGGTGTCGCAGACCACTAGGCCCGATGCTAGGGGCGTGGTGCGCGCTGACGCGTTGAGGCGGCTGCCGGAGTGGCAGCCGCCTCTCTGTCGTTCTATTTTACGCACCGTTTGGGGTCTAGACGGGCGCCCTCACGGTTTCCTCACTATGGCCGGCGCGAGCAGCGGTGCTGTCTGAGCCGGTCGAAGCCCGCCGTGCCCTACTCGACGGTGGGCAGGATGCTGACGTGGATGGCGCCCGGCGCGCCCCGGCCCGCCACGGCTTCGATGGCCTCGAACGCCCGGTTCATCGGGAAGGTGTGGGTGGAGATGTCCTCCATCGGCAGGTTGCCGTTGGCGATGAAGTCGATGGCCATCTCGACCGACTTGTAGGAGTGGCCGTTGGCCTGCTTGATCACCAGCTTGCGGCGGCCAAAGGTGCCGACGTCGATCGTCTCCTTGCCGGCCGCGGCCAGCACGATGTTGCAGCGCTTGGCCGCCACGCTAATGGAGTCGGCCACGGTGGTCTTGCCGCCGCCGGTCACGTTCACCACCACGTTCACGCCCTCGCCGCCGGTCGCATCCATGACGCGGGCCTTGAAGTCCTCGGTCTGCACGTCGATGGTGTGGGTGGCGCCCAGCTTGCGGGCGATCTCCAGCCGGCGGGTGTCGCCGCTGAGCCCGGTGACGATGATGGTGCTGGCGCCGGCCGCCTTGGCCGCGATGACGCAGGCCAGGCCCTGCTGGCCGGGGCCCTGCACCAGAATGGCGTCGCCCAGGTTCACTTCGCCGTAGCGGTAGGCCCACTCCACGCCGTTCGAGAACGGCAGGAAGGCCGCGGCGTGCGGCGCCGGGATGTTCGACGGCATCCGGTGCACCACCGCATCGGGGTGAATGTACATGTACTCACTGTAGCCGCCCCACAGCGAGGGGAAGATGTCGATGCCGGTGGAGCCGTACCACAGGCGCGGGCCCTCACCGGCGATGTCGGTCTGCGGGCAGAAGCGGTAGTCGTCGGAGCGGCACCACTCGCACTTGCCGCAGGGTACGTACTCCTCCAGCGCTACCCGGTCGCCCTCCTTCACCTTCCATTTGCGGGCGGCGTCGGCACCCAGCTTGGCCACGATGCCCACGTTCTCGTGTCCCAGGATCTTGGGGCCCTGGCCCATGCGCTCCGAACCGTGGATGTCGCTGCCGCAGATGCCGCACGCCTCGATCTTCAGCAGGCCGCCATCGATGGGGACATCGGGCAGGTCGAACTCGCGCACCTCGAACTTGTGGGGGGCCACCAACACGGCCGCCAGCGATTTCTGTGCCATTGCGTTACTCCTTCTGGGGATATCAGTCTACGTGGCTTCCCGCCACACCGAATCGCGACTACTGTACAGCGCGCCGCCGCCGAAGCAAACCACCTGGAGGGTGGGGTGGGGTGGGGTGTTGTGCGTACCACGGATGGCGAAAGCCTCGTCGCCCCCCCCCCACACGCATGTCGTGCTGAGGAGTCCTACGACGAAGCACCCCTTTCCACGCCGCGCTGGGCACACGGGCAACTGGCAGAGAGGGATGCTTCGCCTCGGAGGCTCAGTATGACATGCGATTGGGGGTCGCTCTTTGTGCTCCGGTGCCCAGGCCGCTACGCCGAACCGGGGCTGCTCCTGGTACCGAGCGCCGGGCGCACCAGCCCATCCGCCATCGCAACCCCCACACGCATGTCGTGCTGAGGAGTCCTACGACGAAGCACCCCTTCCCCGCCGCGCTGGGCACACGGGCAACTGGCAGAGAGGGATGCTTCGCCTCGGAGGCTCAGCATGACATGCGTTTGGTGGTTAGGTCGGCCTGCGGCGCCGTCGTTGCTGGGCTAGCGGCGGGGGACGAGCCCCCGCCCTACGAGCCGCGTTTTAGCGCGACCGCTCCCGTTCTCGCTCGCGGTCGGCCTCTTGCTTCTGACGCAGCAGCGCTGGCCGCACCTTGTAGTACAGGTACGGGAACTCGTCCTTGGCCATCGCCTCGAAGAAGTAGCGGATGCCGGGCGCGACCCGCACCTGGATCGACGGGACGTCGCTGGTGTTGACGTGCTGGTGCTTGGTCTGCGGCCCCTGCACCTGGAAGCAGGTCCCCGGTTTCCAGGGCACCTGCTCGCCGTCCACCACGCTGTAGCCCTCGCCCTGGATGATGTACAGGTGGGCTTCCATGTGGGCGTGGGTGCCGCCCTCATCGTGGGGCACGTTGATGAGGTAGCTGCTAATCTCCTGCTCGTAGGGGTGGAAGCCGTTGACGTCCTTGCCCACGTGCATGAACTCGGTGAGGCCGGCGTTGTGCAGGCCGGCGCGAATGCCCATCATGCCCTCGATGGTGCCCAGCACCAGCGGCTTGTCGGGGTCGATCTCGGGGATGTCGGCGGCCGCCAGGCCGGGGCCGCCCTCGCCGCCGCCACGCTTCGGCGCGTCGGTGATGCTCAGCACGATGCGGCGGCCCTTGTCGTCGTAGCCGTTGGCCGAGACCGGCACGCTCGGCATGCTGGTGTTCTTGCCCCAGTTCTCGTACTGGGTGAAGCGGGCCATGCCGCACCAGAACTCCAGGTGCGGCGAGAGCACGCTGAAGTAGCGCACTGGTGTGTCGCCGGTGTTCCAGTGCTGATGCACCGCGCCGAAGGGAATGACCATGGTGGCAAACTGCTGCCAGTCGTAGCGCACGCCGTTCACGATGGAGAAGCCAGACCCCTGCACGATGTGGATGGCCTCCTCACCGTGCTTGTGCATGCCGGTGTGGGCGCCCACGGGGATCTCCGAGATCATGCTGGTGGTGCCCCAGGTGCGGAACCCCGTCTCGGGCGAGACCAGCAGCCCGCTCTTGGCGTCCTGCTGCGTCTCCACCCACTCGACCTCCTCCTCGTGGATCCACTTGCGGGAGTTGCGGAACTCCTCACGCGACTTCTCCCACATGTTCAGCCAGTCGTCGTAGTACGTTGGCACGTCGTGTCCTTTCTCTGCGGAAACCGCCGCAGACCGGTTATTTTGGCGATTTTCAGGTTCTCCCCCCTGCCTAGGGGGGAGCTAGAGGGGGTGAGCCTTGGCGGTTCAAACGCGAAGTTGGCGGAACTTCTACCCTCCCCTAACCCCTCCCTGCAAGGGAGGGGAATCGAGAGAACGCTACCCCTGCCGCAGGCGGGGGTCCAAGATATCGCGCAGGGCGTCGCCCAGCACGTTGAAGGCCAGGATAAGCACGGTGATGGCGAGGCCGGGCGCCAGTGACAGCCAGATCGCTGTGGTCAGGTAGAACCGGCCGGTGCCGCTCAGCATGCCACCCCAGGTGGGGGTCGGTGGCGGCACGCCCAGGCCCAGAAAGCTCAGGCTGCTCTCGGCCAGAATCGCAGTGCCCAAACTGCCCGACACGATGATGATGAACGGCGCCATGCAGTTGGGCAGCACGTGCTGCATCATCACCCGCAGGTCGCTGGCGCCAATCGCACGCGCGCCGTCGATGTACTGGTTGCGCAGCACGCTGAGCGCTTGGCTGCGGATGACGCGGATGGCCGACGGGATGAGGGTGATGGCGATGGCCATCACCACGTTCCACAGCGACGGTCCCAGCACCGCCACCACGGCCATGGCCAGCACCAGCACCGGCATCGCCAGCAGCACGTCGGTGATCCACTGGATGACCCGGTCGACGATGGTGCCCTGGTAAAAGGCGGACAGTACACCCAGCACCGTACCGATGGCCTTGCCGACACCCACACTGAGCAACGCCACCGCAATACTGATCTGCCCGCCGTACAGGATGCGGCTCAGCACGTCGCGGCCCAGCGGGTCGGTGCCCAGCCAGTGGCTGGCGCTGGGCGGGGCCACGTTGGGGCCGGTGGCCAGTTCCACCGGGTCGTAGGGCGCGAGCACCGGCGCCAGCACGGCGGCGGCGGCGAAGAAGATGATGACTGCCACGGCGACCGCTCCCAGTGGCTTGCGGCGGGCGAAGCCCGTCAGGGCCGAAAGGCCGCCGGACTCGGATCGTGGATGGACCGGAATGAGGAGGGCTTGCTCGCGGGCCATGGGTTAGCGGTACCTGATGCGCGGGTCGAGCACGCCATACAGCAGGTCGACCCCGATGTTGATGAGCACGAAGAAGAAGGCGAAGAAGAGGATGTTGGCCTGCAGTTGGGCATAATCGCGCTGGAAGATCGCCTCTGTCGTCAAGCGGCCGATGCCCGGCAGGCTGAAGATGGTCTCCATGATGACGGTGCCGCCCAGCAGCCGGCCGAGCTGCAGCCCCACGATGGTGACCACCGGGATCAGGGCGTTCTTCAGTGCATGCCCGGTGATGACGCTGCGTTCGAGCAGGCCCTTGGCGCGGGCGGTGCGCACATAGTCCTGCCGCACCACCTCCAGCATCTGCGCCCGGCTGATGCGCGCGATGCTGCCCATCTGGTGGCTGGCGAGCACCAGCGCCGGGATGATGAACTGCTGCAGGTTGTTCCAGGGGTTTTCGAAGAACGAGACGTACCCCAGCGGCGCCGAGTACTTGAAGGTGAGCGCCAGGAAGATGATCACCAGCGTGCCCAACCAGAACTCGGGAATGCCGATGCCCAGGATCGCGATCACGCGCACCACGTGGTCGAACGGCTTGTCCTGCTTCATGGCGGCGATGGCGCCCACCGGCAGGCCGATGGCCACGGCGATGATGAGCGAGATGAACGCCAGCTCGAAGGTGACGGGCCAGCGCTTCAGCAGCTCGCCCACCACCGGGTCCTTGGCCCGCAGCGACACGCCGAGGTCGCCCTGCACCAGGTGCGTCATCCACGTGAAGTACTGCTCGTACATCGGCTTGTTGAGGCCGAGTTCGTCGCGCAGGGCCTGGATGGCCTCGGGGGTGGCCTGGTCGCCCAACGTCAGGCTGGCCACGTCGCCCGGCACCACGCGGATCAGCACGAACACCAGGGTGGCCACCCCGAACACTGCGGTGAGCCCCCACAGGAGCCGGCGGATGACGTAGAGCTGCATCGTTAGTGGTTCATCTGTTGGTTAGACGTCACGGCCAAGATAGGGCTCGCGGGATGGATCCGGCCACGCCGTCTCCCGCCCGCCCACCCTCAAAACTCCTTACCGAGGGGACATCCTTCGTCAAGCTCAGGACGGCGCCCTCGGACACCCCGGCAAGGAGGGCTGGCCGCCCTCCCTGCACTCGCCCGCTGCACACGCCCCGGCGGTGCAACACTTCAGTACACCGCCATTCGATCGCACGTCTCTGGACGAAGCGGGTCAACGTTCTACGGCTGGGGCAGACACTAGGCGAGGGCTGGCCCCCCGCCCCAGCGCTTGCTGCAATGCCACCCCTGCTACTTGTCGAGCCACGCCTCCATGTACTTCAGGCCCATGCCCCAGTACATATGCGGGTAGTAGCCCTTCAGGTACGGCCGCCAGTAGTAGGTGCTGGAGCCCACATACGGCTGGATGAAACCGAGCGATCGGTCGTTGATGAGCCGCAGCGCATCGGCCACCAGCTTGTGCCGCTCCTTGTCGTCCACCGACTTGCGCTGGTTGTCCAGGATCGGGTCAAGCTCGCGATCGCACGCCTGGGAGTAGTTGAGCGAGCTGCCGCATTTGAAGGTGGCGTACAGGTTGCCGTCGGGGTCGGGCCGATAGGACCCGCCGAACACGTGCAGTTCGAAGTCGGCCTTGCGCTTGCGGTCGAAGGCCACCGCATCATCGACGGTGGTGATCTTGGGCGCGAAGCCCGCCGCCTTGAGCTGACTCTCCACCATCTGGGCGAACAGCAGGAAGCTCTGGCCGCTGCCCGAGCTGTAGAGGATGTCCACCGGCAGCGTGTCGAAGCCGGCCTCCTTCAGCAGCGCCTTGGACTTAGCCGCATCGTGCGGGTAGAACTTCTCGCGCTCGGCGGCCGGCAGCGTCCAATCGCCCCAGGCGGGGCCGACGCCCGCGATGTTCACCTCGCCGTTGCCCTGCACCAGCGTCTGGATCATGGCCTTGGGGTCCAGCGCTATGCGGATGGCCTGGCGCACCCGGAGGTCTTGTGCCGGCGCCCACTTGTTGCTGATGTAGATCTTGTCGCCACCGGGATCGAGGTTCTTGATGATGGTGGCATCGGGTGCGCCCTGCTGCAGCGTCTGCACCAACGGGCCGGCGGCGGGCTGCAGGCAGCGGCCGCACACATCGGCCTGGCCGGACATGAAGGCCGCGATCTGCGCCTGCTCATCGGGCACCAGGAACGCTTCATAGCCATCGATGTAGGGCAGCGCCCGGCCCTTGGCGTCCTTCAGGAAGAAGTCGGGGTTCTTGCGCAGCTTGTACACCGACCCCTTTTGGGCGGTGTCGAGGCGGAACGGGCCGTAGCCGATGGCCTGCTTGTCGGCGATGCCGGCATCCACCAACTCGCGCGGCACCATCATCAGCTCGTTGTTGCCGGCATAGGTGAGGAACGGTGCGAACGGCTCCTTGAAGTTGACCTTCACGGTGTAGTCGTCCGGCGTGTCGATGGAGGCGATGCCCTCTACCATGTAGACGGCGGTCGACTGCTTGTCGTCGCGGTAACGCTCCAGGTTCCACTTCACGTCTTTCGCCGTGAACTCGCGGCCATTGAGCGGCGCCTTGTTCTCCATCTTCACGCCCTTGCGCAGGTTGAAGGTGTAGCTCTTGGCGTCAGCGCTCACTTCCCACTTCTCGGCCAGGTACGGCTGCAGCACGGTGCTGGTGTAGCCGAAGTCCTTGCCCAGCTTGTACCGCATGAGCATGCCGTAGGTGCCGCCGGTGATCAACTCCATGTCGGAGATGTTCTTGCGAATGGGGTCCAGGTACACCGGATCGGTGTTCCAGATGATGCGGACAATGCCGCCGGTCTTGGGCTCGTTGCTGGCTGTGGCGGCGCCATCGCCACCGCCAGCCGGCGCTGCGCCCTGGGGGGAACCGCAGGCCAGGCTCAACAGCCCGCCAACCATAACCATCGCCACTGTGGCAATGGCCTTCGAGCGGTCGAACATTCCGTGCCTCCTTGGCTACTGGGGCCGGCTACGACACCGGCTCCATCCGAACGGTAGCAAGATTGTACCTTACTATCGTGCCTGCCGAAGGCCGTCAAGCCAATCTGCGGCTGGCGCCAACAGGGCGGCGCCTATAAAGCCCAAGCCGAAGAGCTGCGAGGGGCCTGCGACATGCATCGCAGGCCCCTGTCCTCACGGGCTTTGTTGCAGCTAGCGCGAGCGCTCCCGCTCCCGCTCGCGGTCGGCCTCCTGCTTCTGGCGGAGCAGGGCCGGCCGCACCTTGATGTACAGGTAGGGGAACTCGTCGCGGGTCATGCTCTCGAAGAAGTAGCGAATGCCGGGGGCCATGCGGAGCTGGCGCGACTGCACGTCGCCGGTGTTGATGTGCTGGTGCCTGGTCTGTGGCCCCTGCACCTGGAAGCAGGTGCCCGCCTTCCACGGGATCTTCTCGCCGTCCACCAAGCTGTAGCCCTCGCCCTGCACAATGTAGAGGTGGGCCTCCATGTGCGCATGGGTGCCACCCTCATCGTGCGGGAAGTTCAGCAGGTAGCCGCTCATCTCCTGCTCGTAGGGGTGGAAGCCGTTCATCTCGCGGCGGGTGCTCATGAAGTTGATGCCGCCGGCATTGTGCAGGCCGGGCCGCAGGCCGGGCGCCTGAGCGCCGTCGATGGTGCCCAGCACGATCGGCTTGTCGGGGTCGATCTCCGGGATGTCCTGCGGCGACAGGCCGGGGCCGCCCTCGGCGCCGCCGGTGATTGGGGCGTCCTCGATGTTGAGCACCACCCGGCGGCCCTTGTCGTTGAAGCCATTGGCCGAGACGGGCACGGTGGGCAGGCTGGTGTTCTTGCCCCAATTCTCGTACTGGGTGAAGCGGGCCAGGCCCAGGTAATGCTCCAGGTGCGGCGAAAAGAACGTGACGTAGCGGGCCGTCACGTCGCCGGTGTTCCAGTGCTGGTGGGTGGCGCCAAAGGGGATGACCATGGTGCTGAACTCGTGCCAGTCGTAGCGCACGCCGTTCACAATGGAGAATCCGCTGCCCGCCGTGAAGTGAATGGCCTCCTCGCCATGCTTGTGCATGCCGGTATGGGCTCCGACTGGGATCTCGGCGATCATGCTCACCGAGCCGTAGGTGCGGAAGCCGGTCTCGGGAGCCACCAGCAGCCCCACTTTGGCGTCCTGTTGGGTCTCAACCCACTCTATTTCCTCTTCGTGGATCCACTGGCGTGTTTTCTTGAACTCCGCGCGGGAATCGTCCCACATGGAGAGCCACTTGTCATAGAACGTCGGCATGGTCGTGTCCTTTCGTGGTGACGCCCGCCGAAGCGGGCGTCAGGGTGAGTATGGGATCGCGGGGTGCTCCGGCCTCGCTTACTTCTCCAACCAGGCGCCGGTCAGGTCGTAGGCGGTCTGGAAGTTGGGCGCAAAGTTCTTTAGGTTCGGGTGAGCGAACATGAAGGTGCTCTTGCTGTACAGGGCTCGGCCCAGGTAGCTCTCGCCATTGATGTAGCGCACCGCGGCCTTGATGAGTTCCGTCCGTTTGGCGGGGTCGGCCTCCCGGCGTTGCGCCTCCAGCATGGCGTCGAGCTTGGGGTCGTTCACCCCGTCGTAGTTGTCCTTCGACTTCGAGTAGAAGGTGCCGTACAGGTAGCCGTCGATGTCGGCCTGCCAGTCCTTGGACGTGGTGGTGACGGTGGCGGTGTGGTTCTTCTTGGTGGCCGAATACTCGGCGTAACTGATGGGCTTCGCCACGAAGTTGATGCCGATCTTCTTGAGCTGCGACTGCAGTAGCTGGAAGTCGGTGATGTAGACCTGGCCGTTGTCGGTGGGGTACTCGAACTGCACGTCCAGCCCGTTGGGGTAGCCGGCATCGATCACTAGTTGTTTCGCCTGCGGCGGGTCGTAGGGGATCATGGCCTTGATCTCGGCCTGGGTGAACATGGTGGGGTAGGTGCCGGCCAGCGCCCAGCCGCCCTTGCCGCCCCCCTGCACCAGCGACAGCTCGTCGCGGTTGATGCCTAGCGTGATCGCCTTGCGGATGCGAATGTCCTGGAACGGCGGGAACTTGAGGTTCATATACATGTGGACGGGCGTAGCGCCGCTCAGGTCGAACGCCACAGCCTTCGGGTCGGCCTTCATGATGTCCTGCGCTGGTGCGTAGGTGTAGTCGCCCACCAGGTCAATCTGACCGACGCGGAAGGCGGCGGCAGCCGTCGAGTCATCGGGGATCACCACCCACTTGATGGCGTCCAGATACGGCTTGCCGGGCTCCCAGTAGTCGGGGTTCTTCTTCCACACCCAGGCCGCACCCTTTTGGCTGGCCGAGGTGTCGAGTTGGTACGGGCCCGAGCCGACGATGCGCGTCTTAAAGTCGCCGTCCAGGTCGTAGATCTCGTGCGGCAGGATCGGGTTCAAATGGTGGCCGGCGTAGTTCAAGAACGGGCTGAACGACTCCTTGAAGGACACCACCACCGTGTAGGGGTCCGGCGTCTGGATCTCCTTCAGGCCTTCAAACATCCAGTCGAACTGGCCCGTGGGCAGCTTCTTGTCCTTCAGGGCGCCCGTGCGGGACCCGTACTCGTAGGTCCACTTCACGTCGGCGCTGGTGAGGTCACGCCCGTTGACCGGCGGCAGGTTAGCCCACTTCACGCCCTTGCGCAGATTGAAGGTGAAGCTGGTGCCATCGGCGTTCACCGACCACTTCTCGGCCAGTTTTGGCTGCAGGATGTACTGCGAGTAGGGGACATCGGGCCCAGACTTGAAGCCCAGCAGACTGCTGTACGACAGCCCCTGCACGCGGGCGTTGGTGCCCTTGCCGGTGAGGGTAACGTCGAAGTCGTAGTAGTCGGTGGGCACGCGTGCGTTCAGCACCCCGCCCGACTGCGGTTGGTTCGATGCGCCACCACCGCCGGTGGGAGCAATGGGTGATTGGGGGGAGCCGCAGCCGGCGGCTAACAGGAGAATACCGAGGGACAGCCAAGGGGAAGGGCGCACCGTCGTCTACCTCCTCGTGCTTGGGGCACGTGCTAGACACTAACCGATGGGGTCCAGAACACCTCCGCGCCCTCAGCATGCTGCCTTCGGGAGCGCCTTTACATGGGATACCTCACGCGCACGTCACCGTGCTACGGGGTTTCGGTATAGAATCCTGTACGACGCACCTATTCATACGCTCAAACCCAATGACCGTCAACTCAACCTTTGATGGTTCATGGGGAACTTATCGCCTATCGCTATGAGTTCTGGCAGTGAAGAGGCAGCTTATACACCTGAGGTGTTGAATGGCGGTCTCGGTCCACGTTGGCATAGTCGCCAACATTGAGGGCTCGCGCGGGGCATCGGCCCTGCTGGCGCCGGATGTGATGCGCGACCTTGGCGTCACGCCCGGCGCCGTTGTGCGCATTACCAGCAAGCGCGGGCGCCACGCACTCGTGCGCGTCGCTGGCGCCACTGAGGCGCCGGGCAGCATGCGGCTCGACCGCCTGAGCCTGCGCGGGCTGCGGGTCCAGCCCGAGGAGGTTGTCACCGTCGAGGCGGCTGACCCGGCGACAGCGGGCCGGGTGGTGCTGGCGCCCGGCTACAGCGTGCTGGGGTTCAACCCCTCGTTCGTCAGCTATGTGAAGCAGTTGCTGTGCAATCCGCCCACGCCGCTCGCCGAGGGCACGCTGGTCGCGATCCCGCACCCCACCTCGGCGGCCGAGATGACGCTGGAGGTGCACGCCCTAACCGGCGAGGAGGGCCTGCTCACCGAAGACACCGAGCTGTTCATCGAGGTGGACCCGCTGCACGAGCACGGCGCCGGCAGCAACCATCAGCACCCGGCGTCGGGCGAGACCGCCAGTTCCGGCAGCGTCACCTATGAAGACATCGGCGGGTTGGACGACCAGTTGCGGGCGCTGCGCGAGTTTGTGGAGCTACCGCTGATTTTCCCCGAGACCTACCGCCAGCTCGGCATCATGCCGCCGCGGGGCATCATCTTCTACGGCGCGCCGGGCACGGGCAAGACGCTGCTTGCCCGTGCCGTGGCCAACGAGGTGAAGGCCCACTTTTACTACATCAACGGTCCCGAGGTGGTGGGCAGCTACAGCGGCCAGACCGAGGAGAACCTGCGGCGCATCTTCCGCAGCGCCTACTCCAGCCCTCCCGCCATCATCTTTGTGGATGAACTGGACGTGATTGCCCCCATCCGGGGCGATAGCGGTACCCTGGCCGACACCCGCGCCGTCACCCAGTTGCTGACGCTGATGGACGGTTTGCAGCAGGCCGAGGGCATCATGGTCATCGGCACCACCAACCGCATCGAGACCATCGATCCGGCGCTGCGGCGCCCCGGCCGGTTCGACAAGGAGATCTACTTCCCCACGCCCCCCGCGGCCGCCCGGGAGGAGATCCTGCGCATCCACACGCGTGAGATGCCACTGGCGGAGGCGGCATTGCGGGTGCTGCCGGCTATCGCAGCCCGCAGCTACGGCTACGTGGGCGCCGACCTGATGGAGCTGAGCCGCGAGGCCGGCCTCACCGCCCTGCGCCGTGCCGCCAGCCGGTTTCTCGACGACCCCAAGGCCCCCGCGGAGGCGGTCGACCGCAGCACCCTCACCGTCACCGACGAGGACTTCAACACCGCTGTGGCGGTCGTACGCCCAGCCTCCATGCGCGAGTCGCTGCTCTCCTACCCCACCGTGGTGTGGGACGACATTGGCGGGCTGGCGGAGACCAAGCGCCGGCTGCGCGAGCTGGTGGAGCGGCCGTTGCGCCGCCCCCAGGCGCTGGCGCGGCTGGGGCTACCCACCAATCTGGGCATCTTGTTGTACGGACCTCCGGGCACGGGCAAGACGATGCTGGCCCAGGCGGTGGGGCGCGAGTTCGGGCTCAACTTCATTGGCGTGCACGGGCCGGAACTGTTCTCGCAGTGGACCGGCGAAAGCGAACAGAATGTGCGCCATCTGTTCAATCTGGCGCGCCGCGCCGCCCCCTGTGTCATCTTCTTTGACCAGCTCGATGCCATTGCGCCCGCGCGCGTGAGCGCACAGAACACCACCAGCGGTTCGCAGCAGCGGGTGGTGAACCAGTTGCTCACCGAACTCGACGGCATGGAGGGCTTGGAGCAGGTGTTCGTAGTGGCCGCCACCAACAATCTGGCGGTGGTGGATACGGCGCTGCTGCGGCCGGGGCGCTTCGGCGTGCACCTGCTGGTGCCGCTGCCCGACGAGACCGAGCGGCAGGACATTCTGCGCACCCACCTGCGGGGCGTGGGCCTGGCGCCCGGCGTGCACCGCGACCCACTGCTGGCCGACATGGCCCGCGCCACCGAGGGCCGCTCCGGCGCCGATTTGGCCTACCTGTGCCAGGGCGCCAAACTGCGGGCGCTCGACCGCATTCGTGACCTGGAGGACCCGGTACTCACCACCGACGACTTCACCAAAGCCCTGGCCGACCTGACCACCATCGGACAATGACCACGGCGAGTGGTTGCCCAGCACGGGCGCGTACAGGTAGGGGCGATGCACGAATCGCCCTCCGGCCGGACTGATGGGCCAACTGCCATCCAACCATCGGTACAGTTCAGTCCTTTGGGGTCGGTGGCAGCGAGTGCGTGCAGGGAGGGCTAAGCCCTCCCTGCCGGGGAGCACCGAGGGGTGCCCCCTCGGTAAGGAGTTTTGGAGGGCGGGAGGGTGGGATACGGCGTGTTCGGATCCAACCTGCAGCCATAGAGTCAGCCCTAGCGACTGATTGCCGCTACGGACCAGCAAGAGAACGCCCCAGAGGAGACACCAATGCGCAACGGACTGAAGATCTACGACGCCGACACCCACGTCCAGCCCTCGGCCGAGGTGCTGGACCCCTACCTGCCCAAGTGGGTGTTCGACCGTATCCCCGACCTCGAGAGCCGCAAGGTGCCCATCAAGATCGGCCTGGCCGGCGAGGTCCGGCAGGAGCCCTACAAGCACTTCTACCGCCTGGGTGGTGGCGGTGAGGGCGGTTGGGGCGGCGCCACCCCCCGCATTCTGGGGGAGGCCAAGGCGCGCGAGGGCCAGGCCCGCCGCTTTCAGAATTTCATGGGTACCACGTTCCCCACTGAGGGCGGCGTGGACTACTCGGACATTCGGGTGGCCGACATGGACACCGAGGGCGTGGACGTGCAACTCATGGTGCCCTCCGGCGCCAACGGGGCCAAGGACGTGGACGTCGAGATGGCCTTCATCCAGGCACAACACCGCTTCCTCGACGACTTCTGTGCGCCTTACCCCAACCGGCTGAAGACCATGCTGGTGGCCACCGCCCGCGACGTCGAGGGCTCGGTGGCGGAGATCAAGCGCTGGGCCGGCAAGCCGTGGGCGGTGGGCGTGCAGGCCTACCTGCCGCTGGACTACCCCGTCGACCACCCGGACCTGAACCCCATCTGGGCGGCGGCGCAAGAGGCCGGCCTGACGGTGGTGCACCACAGCTTCGCCAGCGGGTATCCCGGCTACCGCGACCTGTGGGAGAACCCGTTCATCGGCCGCACCGCCTCGCATCCCTGGGGCGCCATGCGCATGGTGGCGGCCTTCTTCGGGTCGGGCATCATGGACCGCTATCCCGAACTGAAGCTGGCGGTGCTGGAGTGCGGCTTCGGCTGGCTGCCGTTCTGGGCCAAGCGCATGGACGACCAGGTGGAGTACATGGGCTACGTGGCCGAGGACCTGAAGCACAAGCCCAGCGAGTACATGGCCGGCGGCCGCTTCTTCTGCAGCATCGTGCTGCACGAGGGTCCCGACCTGATCAAGATGGTGAATCAGCTCCTGGGCGACCAGATCCTGATGTTCGGCTCCGACTACCCGCACGCCGAGTCGCGCTTCCCGGAGTCGGTGGACAAGGTGCTGAGCTGGGAGAACCTGACCGCCACCGAGCTGCAGAAACTGGTGTGGGACAACCCCGTCGCCGCCTTCGGCCAGCCATAGGCAAACGGTAACACACAAAAGAAGGCCGCCCGACAATCGGGCGGCCTTCGCTGTTGGCGCGTTAGCGCGTTAGATCAGCGCGCCCTCGGGCGGTTGCTGAATGCCGATCATCCGGTGCCGGTCCTCGTCGAACACCCGAATGCTGGCCGACTTCAGGCTCTCGCGGATGGTAAGCGGCTCGATCTCGTAGAACATGCGGTTCTCGTTGTGGCAGGCTTCCAGCCGGTAATTCGGGATGCGGGGGCACAGGTGGTGGATGTGGTGGAACCCGATGTTGCCGGTGAACCACTGCAGTACCTTGGGCAGCTTGTAGTACGAACTGCCCTTCAGCGCGGCGTCGGTGAAATCCCACTCTTTATGGCGTTCCCAGTAGGTGTTCTCGTACTGGTGCTGCACGTAGAACAGCCACACGCCGATGGGGGTGCTGAACGCCACGATGGGGAGCTGCACCAGTGCAAACTCCTTCAGGCCGATGGTGAAGCTGGCCAGTACCAGCACCGCCAGGATGCCCAGGTTGGTCCAGGTGACGCTGGCACGCTCACGCGGCCCGTTGGCGCCGTTGAGCTGGGCGAACCGCTGCAGCACCAAGAAGCCGATGGTGGGGCCGAACACGAAGATGATCACTGGATTGCGGTAGAACCGGTACCACACCCGCCGCCAGAAGGGCTGCAGACGGTACTCCTCCAGGGTCATGGTCCACACATCGCCCGCGCCGCGGCGGTCCAGGTCGCCGGAACGGGCGTGGTGCTGGGCGTGCGCATGGCGCCAGGCGTTGTACGGCGTAAGGACCAGGACGCCGAACAGAAAACCCACAATGTCGTTCGTCCGCTGCGAGGCGAAGAACGACCCGTGGCAACAGTCGTGGAATATCACGAACGAGCGCATGGCAAACAAGCCCGCCACAAACGAGAACAGCAGGGTCAGGCCATACGAGACATCAATGCTGCGGTAAGCGACGTACCACAGCGTGAAGAACGGGACGAGCGTATTGACGATCTGCCAGATGCTGCCTGGGAGAGACGGTTGCTGATACCTGGCAACCACATCAATCCATGCGGGCTTTGCGATTTTCTGAACGGTAGATACAGCGGCGGGCGCTACGGACGTGACTATGCTGTGCTCCATCTCTTGCGAGTGACTAGCGGCTGCTCTCAATCATAACAGACACCCGCAGGCACGCGTAGGGGGTGCGAACGATTATATGACGGCGATTATGCCACAGTGCAGGGCTGCACGTCAGGCGCTGGCGTCCTCGAGCTGGTATTCCAGCGCCTTGGCCTGCTGGTCGGTGGCCACGGCGTCGATCAAACCGTCCAGATCGCCCTGCAGCAGCTCCGGCAGGTTGTGGAAGTCCACCGGCGGGCGGTGGTCGGTCACCCGGTTCTGGGGGAAGTTGTAGGTGCGGATCTTCTCGGCGCGATCGCCGGTGCCCACCTGCGCCTTGCGGGTCTGGCTTATCTCGGCGTCGTGCGCCTCTTGCTGCGATGCCAGCAGCCGGGCCCGCAGCACCGACATGGCCTTCACCCGGTTCTTGAGCTGCGAGCGCTCGTCCTGGCACACCACCACAATGCCGGTGGGGACGTGGGTGAGGCGAACGGCCGTCGCCACCTTATTCACGTTCTGGCCGCCGGCGCCGCCAGAGTGGAAGATGTCTACCCGGATGTCGGCCTCCTTGATGTCGATGTCGACCTCGGCCGCCTCGGGCAGCACCGCCACGGTGGCTGTGGAGGTGTGGATGCGGCCCTGGGCCTCGGTGGTGGGCACACGCTGCACGCGGTGGACGCCGCTCTCGTATTTCAGGCGGCTGTACGCGCCCTTGCCGTTCACTTCCAGAATGGCTTCCTTGAACCCGCCGCCATCGGTCGCGCTGGCGGAGATGAGTTCGGTCTGCCAGCGGTGGCGCTCGGCATAGCGCTGGTACATGCGGAACAGGTCGGCCGCGAAGAGGGCGGCCTCGTCGCCGCCGGTGCCGCCCCGGATCTCGATGATGACGTTCTTCTCGTCGTTGGGGTCCCGCGGCAGCAGCAGGCGCTTGATCTGCTCTTGCAGCGCCAATTCGCGTTCGTTCAGGGCGTCCAACTCGTCCTTCGCCAGGTCGCGCATCTCCTCGTCGTCGGAGGTGGCCAGCAGCGCGACGGCCTCGTCGCGGTTGCGCACCACGTCGCGGTAGGTGCGATAGGCGGCCACCAGGTCCTGCAGGTCGGACTGCTCCTTGGCGAGGGCCTGCAGGCGCGCCGGGTCGGTCGCCACCTCGGTCTGCCCCATCTGGGCGTTCAGTTCCTCGTAGCGGTCTTCAATCGGCTGGAGTTTTTGGAGCAGGCTGACGGAGGTGACCATGGGGCGGCACGAACCTGGGACCTAGAGTGGGGAATCGGGCAGGCGGAGCCGGGACAAGCGGGAATCCGCCCCAGCACTCCCAGTATAACATCGGGCCGTTCCGGCGACTGGCGGCGCTGCACCCTCACCCCTGCCCCTCTCCCAGGGGGAGAAGGGTGGCTGCGAACGCCTCATCCCAGGCTCGCGGAGGTTGCCCCCATTGGCATTCCCCGGTTCCCTCTCCCAGTGGGAGAGGGAACCGGGTGAGGTGAGGGTGCAGCTACAGCCCCAACCCCACCCGTCCCACGTACGCTGGCTCCGGCGACAGTTCGATGCAGTTACCGCTAGTCCACAGGGTCGCGCCGCCAATTCTCCTCCCTGCCTAGGGGGGAGTTAGAGGAGGGTCGAACCGACGACCTCTCAGACCCGCATCGCCGCAAGCGAGCCGGGCGACGGTGTAGCGGAGTTCCGGCCAGCCCATCGGGCTTACCCCCATCTAGCTTCCCCCTAGGCAGGGGGAAGAACCGGAGGCGCCACGCCGCGGTACACTGGCAACCGATGTCCCATCCTCCCGCGTCACGCCCCGCCTCGCCGTGACCTCCCCTCCCGAGCGCCCGCCCGCGCCGGCCGCGGCCCCCATCGAGGGCCTGGGTGACCGCGCGTTCGTGCTGGTGTGCCTATCGCACGTGCTGGGCTACTTCTCCAACGGTCTCCTTGGCCCCACGCTGCCCTTGTACCTGGTGGCCCAGGGCCACGGCGAGGCATTCGTGGGGCTGGTACTCGCCGCCTATAGCACCACCTCGTTCTCGGTGCGGCTACTGGTGGGGCAACTGGTGGACGCGGGGCACGTGCGGGCCACGCTGCGCGCCACCGGGTTCATCCTGGGCCTGGCCCCATTCGCCTATCTCGTTCCGCTGACGCCCGTGCTGTTCCTGACGCGCGCCGTGCACGGCCTGGGGTGGGCCGGGCTGAACGTGGCGGGCAGCGCGTGGGCTGGCATGCTGGCCCCCGTGCACCGCCGGGCCGAGGCGCTGGGCTACTTCACCATGGCGCAGCGCATCGGCGGCACGGCGGCACAGGTGCTGGGGCTGTCGATTGCGGCCGGCATGGGGTTCTACCCAGTGTTCATGCTGGCCGGCGTGGTGGGGCTGCTGGTGGCGGCCTGCGCCCAGTTCACCCGGCCCGAGAGCGGGCAGGCGGGCCTCGCCGCGACCCGGGTCCGGCTGGGGCCGGGAGACCTGTTCAACCTGCGACGGCTGTTCGCCATCGAGCGAGGTGCGCTGCTGGGCGCAGGCCTGCAGACACTCATCATCATGACCTCCCCGGCCGCCGTGACCTACATGCCGCTGTACTTCCGGCACCAGGGGCTGGAGCACGTGGAGTTGTACTTCCTGGCGGTGGGCGTCACCGGCATTGCGGGGCGGGCGCTGGTGGGGCAGTGGGCCGACCGCATCGGACGTATCCGTTCGATTGCGCTGGGGTTTGGCCTGCAGTTTGGGGGCCTGGCGCTGCTTGGGTTCGCCAGTGGGTTCTGGCCCCTGGTGGCCGGCGGCGTCATCTACACCTTCGGCAACGTGCTCAGCGAGCCGTCGCTGTATGCGCTGGCCATCGACCGCTCGGACCCGGCCCGGCGCGGGGCCGCCATGGCCACCTACACCTCGGCGTTCCAACTGGGGTCCGGATTGGGCGCTGCAGTGGGCGGCGCGGTAATCCAGGAACTGGGCTACGAGGTCTTCTACCGGCTGGAACTGCTGCCCGCCGCGCTGGGACTGGTGTGGCTTGCGGCCTACTGGCGGCGCAGCTCCGCTACCCGCGCCGCCGCCGCGCCATAACCGCCGCAAACACCATCAGCACGATGCCGTAGACCGCGGGCGTCACGGCCGAGGCCGGCGCCACGAGTTGTGCCACCGCGGTCGCTACCCCAAACTCCCGCATGCCGTTGGCAAAGGTGGTAGCCGATGCCTCGGCCCGCGGCAGGTGGAACAGGCGGGCCATGAGCGACCCCACCCCCATCGGCAGGAACAGCGCGGTCAGAATGCCCGTAGCAGCGATCATGGTGTCGGCCGGCGACAGGGCGGCGCTCGCTACTGCGGCCCGTGCGGTGGCGCCGGCCCCCAGCATCAGGCAGATGAGCGCCACGGCGCCGGCGTCGGGCGACCAGACGTCGTAGCGGTCGCGCAGGGAACCGGGGCTGCGCTGCCGCACGGCCAGCGCTGCCACCAGCGGCAGCGCCACCCCGAAGGCCAGCTCAATAGCGAGGTCGGCAGGCTGCACCGCGTTGCCGCTGGTGAGCCCCGCGAACGCGGCGGGGGCGACCAGCGGCGCCAGCAGCAGTGACACGCAGACGGCTGCCATGGCCAGCGGCACGGCGCCGCCCGCCTGCGCCGTCAGGAAGACAGCCGACACTTCGGTGGGGGCGGCGGCGATGGCCAGCACGCCCAGGCCGCCGGGGCCGGGCGCGCTGCCCAACCCCAGCCGCACCACCACCACCAACGCCAGCCACCCAGGCACCACCGCCAGCGCCACCAGCCACGGCCGCAGCAGCACCCCGCCAAACGCCGCGGCGTCGAGTGTGAGGCCGGTGGCGAAGACCAGCACCGCCAGCCACAGCAGGGTCAGGCTGCCGGCGGCGTCCCCCAGTGCGGGTACCGCCACTCCCAACGCCGCCCCGGCCAGCAGGCAGGCGATCAGGCGGTCGGCCAGAAACCCCGGCGTGTAGCTCACGCTAGTTGGTGAGCAGGTAGCGGTCGAGTTCCCACTGGGTGACCTGCACCCGGTACTGCTCCCACTCGATGCGCTTGGCCTCCACGAACCGCTCCAACAACTGGGTGCCGAAGGTCTCGGCCATCACGCTGTCGTTCTCCAGTTCGTCCAGCGCCAGGCTCAGGTTCGAAGGCAGCGAGCCGGTCACGAACTTGGTGAAACGGGCCGGTTCAATGGCGTACAGCGCTTCTTCCACCGGCTCGGGCAGCGGCAACTCCTGGACGATGCCGTCGAGGCCGGCCTTGAGCATGACGGCGAAGGCAAGGTAAGGGTTGCAGCTCGGGTCGGGCATGCGCAGCTCCACCCGGGTGGTGGCCATGTCACCGCGCTGCGCCTCGGGCACGCGAATCAGCGCCGAACGGTTAGAGCGCGCCCAGTTCATGTACACCGGCGCCTCGTAGCCCGTTACCAGCCGCTTGTAGGAGTTGACCAGTGGCGCCAGCACCGCACACATGCCGGCCGCGTGGGCGAGCTGCCCGGCGATGAAGTGCCGCGCCACCCGCGACAGGCCATAGGGGTCGCCGGGGTCCTCGAACAGCGACATGCCAGAGTTGAGCGCTTCCAGCGTCTGATGCACGTGCATGCCCGAGCCGTTGGCCCCGAAAATGGGCTTGGGCATGAAGCTGGCCAGCAGGCCGTGGCGGCGGGCGATGGCGCGCGCCCCCCACTTCAGCGTCACCACCGCATCGGCCGCCTTCATGGGGGCCATGTGGCCCAGGTCCACCTCGTGCTGGCCGGTGGCCACCTCGTGGTGGCTGGCGTCCACCTCCACCCCCATCTTCATCAGCTCCACCGCAATTTCGCGCCGGCGGGCGTGGTCGATGTCGGTGGACAGGTCGAAGTAGCCGGCCTCGTCGTGGGTCGCGGTCTGCAGCGGCGGATGCGCCCCCCGCTGGAACAGGAAGAACTCCAACTCAGGGCCGACACGATACGCGAAGCCCATGCCGGCCGCTTCTTGCAACACCTGGTCCAGAATGAACCGCGGGTCCGAACCGCTGCGCTCGCCGTTGGGCAGGTAGATGTCGCACAACACGCGCGCCGCCGGGTCGCCGCTGTCGTCCCAGGGCGGCACCGCAAAGGTGGAGAGATCGGGCTTGAGGTACATGTCGTTCTCCGACATGCGGGCAAAGCCCTCCAGCGCCGATCCGTCGAACCACTCCAGGTTGCCTTGCAGCCGCCGCAGCCGCTGCACCGGCACGCTCACGCTCTTCAGCGCGCCGTGAATATCCACAAACTGCAGGTCGACAAACGAGACGTTCGCCTCTTCCGCCAGAGCAACCAGGGTGGGCTGTCGCTCACTCATAACGGTCTCCTTCTCACAGTTAACGGCCTCGCAGCACTATCGACAGCACCACCAATAGCACCACCGCCAGGATAAAGCCAGCGGCCACACCCACTCCCAACAGCACCATGGCTTTGGGGCCCGCCATGCCCAGCCCTACCGCGTGTTCGGTGCGGAACATGAACTGCGTGAGGTCCAGGTCGTGAAAGTTTCGCAGGTCGCTCAGCAGGGCCTCGGCGTTCTGATAGCGCTCGTCAGGGTTCTTGCGCATCGCCTTCATCACGATGCTCTCGATGGGCGGCAGGATGGCCGGGTTGAGCGTGTGCGGCGGCTTGGGCATTTGGGTCAGATGTTGGTTCATCACCGCCAGCGGGTTGTCCGCCTCGAAGGGGACCACGCCGGTCAGCATTTCGTACATCATGATGCCCAGGGCGTAGATGTCGGTGCGGGCGTCGCCGCGCTTGCCCTGGATTTGCTCGGGCGCCATGTACGAAGGCGTGCCCATGGTCTCCGACATCATGCGCCAAGTCAGGCGGCGCGCCCCTTCCAGCAAGGCGATGCCAAAGTCCACAATGTGGACGCTACCGTCATCGGAGATGATCAGGTTCTCCGGCTTCAGGTCCCGGTGATACACCCCCTGCTTGTGCGCATAGGCCAGCGCGCCGGCGAGCTGCTCAGCGATCTTCAGGAAGCTGTCGAGCGGCAGCGGCGCGTGCTGCTCCAGGTAGCGGCGAAACTCCACACCCTCGGCGAAATCCAGGGCCAGGAACACGCCGACCGGCGAGTTGACCAGGGCGATGGCCCGCTGGATGTTCGGGTGCACCATCTTCTGGCCGATGGTCAACTCACGCTCGAACCGCTGGTAGAGCTGCGGGTCACCGATGAGCGCCCCGTTGGGGAACTTGAGCACTACCGCCGAGCCGTCGCGTCGCGACACGGCCTTGTAGGTCTCGCTGAGAGCGCCCTGGCCTAGCTTCTGAACGATTTCGTAGTCAGCAACAACCTCGCCGACGCTAAGAGCCATTGGCCGTCCCGTTGGCCCAACCCAGGAGCGAGCGCCAGCGCGGTGGTGAGGGCGCAGCCGCCGTCACCTGGGTGACCCGGCAGATGACGCCGGTCAGGTTGTCGGGGCCGCCGCGGCTCAACGCCAGTTCCACCAGTTCGGCCGTGGCCGCCTCCAGTGAGGGGTTGCGCACCGCCGCCACGATCTCCTCGTGCGTCACCTCGGACCACAGTCCGTCGCTGCAGAACAGGTAGAGGTCGCCCGGCGCCACCCGCTCCCGGATGGTGTCGACCTGCACCAGCAGGTTGCCACCCACCGACCGGGTAAGCTGGTAGCGGCCGGGATGGTCGGCCGCCTGTTCCACCGAGATCATGCGCATGCGCACCATCTCCATCGCCAGTGTGTGGTCCTTGGTCAACACATCGGCCCGGCCGCCCCGCAGCCGATACAGCCGGCAGTCGCCCACGTGCGCCACCGTCAACCGGTCACCGCTGATGATACCCGCGAGCAGTGTGGTCTGCATGTTGAACCGCTCGTGGTCGGCCTGCGCGGCGTTGTAGATGCGCAGGTTGGCCTGGCGCACCATGTTCGTCGCCACCTTATCGGGAGAGGCGCCGTCCCAGGCCAGGAACTCCCGCCGCACCGTAAGCGCGGCGAGCTGGCTGGCCACTTCGCCCCCCTGGTGGCCGCCCAAACCGTCGGCAACGCACAGCAGGTACGAGGGGTTGCCGGCCCGCTCCGTCACCTCCACACAGTAGGCGTCCTCGTTATTTTCGCGCACCAGACCGGGGTGCGTGACGGCGTGCCACTCCAGGCTGGTGCCGGGGAGGTCGGGGCTCAGCGTGTTGGTGGGTCCGCCGATAGATTCGGGTTGCAGCATCATGCGCACTAGGTTGTACCACGTGAGAGAGCGGTGGGGCAGCCGGGCCGCAGCGCACGGACCCGGCTACCCCACATTCTTAATCGAACCGAAACAGTACCCTTACGCCGAGGGCGTTGGTTGGTGCTCCAGCAGTGCCCGCCCGGTGCGGCTGCTGTTGATGACGAAGAACACCCCGCCGATGGCCAGCCACACCACATCCACGCCGATGGCGATGGTGGTGTTGCTGGACGTGGCCCCGCCCGCAGCGAGGCTGAGGTAGGCGATGGCGCCCAGCATGGCTAGGTTGGCGATCAAGCCCAGGAGCGGCACGATGATGTGCTGCAGGACCTTCTGGTCGCGGTGCCCCAGGAAGGCCACCAGGGCGATCAGGTTGGTGAAGCCGTACACGATGAAGGTGCCGATGTTCGACGCCAGCGTTATCTGCGTGAGCTGGTCGACGCCTATCACGCCGTAGGCGCCGAAGATGGCCGCCACCGCCACCAGGATCCAGATGGCCACGTGCGGGGTGGCGTGCTCGGCGTGCAGGATGCCGAGGACAGAGGGCAGCTCGTTGTCGCGGCCCATGGCGTAGGTGATGCGCACGCCGGTGTTGAGACACGCCAGCGTGGTGCCGATGAGCGCCAGCACCACCGTACCGGCCAGAATCACCGTCAGGATGAGGCCGGTGCCGCCCAGCATCTGGTCGCCGATGAGCTGCATCATGTCGCCGATGGGCGCGGAAGAGGCAGCGGTGGCGGCGTAGCCGGTGACCTTTTCACCGGCGGCGGTGGTGGCGGTGAGGGCACTGCTCACCATCAGGTTGGCGGCGAAGTACTCGAACAGGTAGGCGAACAGACCCTGGATGAAGAGCGACAGCAGGATGGCCCGCTTGATGTCCTTCTTGGGGTCCATCGCCTCAGCGCCCAGCGCCGTCACCGACTCGAAACCCACCAGCAGCAGAATGGCGATGATGGACTGGAACAGCACGTTGTTCAGGTCGTGCGGCATAACCACCGACATCGACATCGGGTGGTCGTAGTTGAGTTCCGGATGCGTCATACGGAACACGATGGCCAGCACCGAGAACGCCACCAGCGCGGTGAGCTGCACCACGTTAATCACAAGAGCGGTGAGGGTGGACCCGCTGATGCCGCGATAGGCGATGGCGCCGTTGAGAATGGCGAACACCACGGCCACCAGCATCTGGGCCCAGGTCTCGAGCGTCAGGCCGAACAGGCCCAGGATGTAGACGATGAGCGTTGCCGAGAAGGCAACCATGATGCCTGGGTAGATCCAATAGTAGAGGTGCGATATCCAGCCGATGACGAACTTGGATAACCGCGCCCACTTACGATGGTGCGCCGCTTCCTTATCCAGGAAGGCCGCCTCGGCGAAGAAGTACGACGAGCCCGCGCCGGCGTGCGGGTAGATGTTGGCCAGCTCGGCATACGAGATGGCGGTGAGGAATGCCAGCACCAGCGCCACCAGCAACCCCGGCCACATGTCCATAGCCGTGGTAGCATCGCCGTTGGCTTGGGCCGCCTGCACCTGGAAGGTGGTCCAGAGAAATGCGCCCGGTGCGATGAGCGCCATTGCGTTGACCGTCAGTCCGGTGAGACTGAGCGTCCGCCGCATCTCCGTTCCTGAAGAGCTCTGAGCCATGGTGTCTCCTATTCCTCTCGACGTTTAAGCCCGCATCACTGCCAGTGGGGCCACGGCCGCCCCGCCGCTTGCCACCACCTCCACGCCGATGCGAGCGTCGTCAAGGCTATACCCCACCCGATTAATGGTCCGAATGGACCCACCGGCCGACCCCAACTGCTTACGCACCCCGCGCAACGTAGGCGTCGATCACCCGCTCGCTGCGAGGTGCTAGCCCCGGCAGCGCCCGCAACAACACCCCGCGAGAATGCACGTGCCCCGGATGGGCAGCCAGGAACTCCAGCACCTGGTATCCCTGTGGCCGTAGCTGCAGCACCGTTCCGTCGACAGAGATTGCGCGCGCTGTGGTGTCGACCGTCATGTGATGCAGTTGATAGCTCACCGCACACCTCGCCTCACGAGCTATGGCTAGCGTATGGCGGAGAGATTACGTGATTATTGCTGTGATATTTCGTTCTGGTTAACAAAAACCGGCGAAGATGTGTCATCCACGAGGAATTGGACGAGGCGGGCGGACGCTAGCCGGCGATGCTGGTGGGAATGGTGGTAGCCAGCGGGATGGCCGTTGGGGGGCTGGCGACCCGCACCACGATGTGGTTGTCGTCCAGGCTATAGCCCACCCGGTTGATGGTGCGGATGCAGCCGTTGAGCGCGCCCAAGTGCTTGCGAATGCGCGCGACGTAAGCATCCACAGCGCGGTTGCTGTGGGGTTCCACCCGCCGCCACAGTGCCTGGCTCAGCGCATAGCGCGTGTAGACGCGGCCGGGATGCACCGCCAGGAACGCCAGCAACCGATATTCCTGGCGCCGTAGGTCCAACACCTGCCCGTCCAGGTCGACCGAGCGGTCGGAGAGGTTCACCGTAAGCACGTGCGCCTGTGCGCTCACAACCCACCTCACCGTTTGTCGTTAACAGGAGAGTGCGCTACGAGCGTTTCGGTGCTATTGCGAGAATGTTGCGTCGCGGTTACGGATCAACGACATCTGTGATGAAAATGTGGGTTCGGCAGGCTCGGACGGCCACGGGCATCACGAGCAACGCGGCTGGGCGATTTCGTGAATCGCCCCTACCGGCCAGCCCCAGCGGCTGGCGCTGACCATTTTTCATCGGTGTTGGTGAGCCCCGGTCATTGTTGGTCTCGCAAAGGCTGCCGAGCCTGGCGCGCAGAACGGGCTGCCCAATGGGGCAGCCCGTTCATCTCTTGAGGGCGGTGGTGGTGCGGTTTACCGCTCGCGATAGTTCCGGCCCGCGTACGCCTGTTCCGACGGCGGTACGGTGGTGCGGCCGAAGTGCCAATCGGCCAGCGCTTCCTTCCAGTCGGCCGAGGCGGGCAGCACGGTGGAACAGGACCGCACCCGGTACAGTTCGGGGTGTTCAGAGGCCGGGGGCGGCGTGCCGGCATCGCGCAGCAGCTTGGCTGCCCGAATGAGTTTGCGCCGCACCTGGATGATCATGCCGTCGGTGGTGCCCAAGTGCTCTTCGGTGCGGTCGTAGATGGGCCCCATACTCCAGATGACCGCTGCGTCCTGCAGCCGGACGGTGGGGATGCCGGTGTAGTTCTTCGTGCGCTGCACCTCGCGGTCCATCAGAAAGTCGTTGCTCAGGTCGGCCACCGGCCACCAGTCCGCAAAGGGCTCGCCGTGGCGCTTGGGCTGCATGGGCCCCATGCCGTTGTACTCCGGCACCTTGGCCACCTTCTGCACCAACTTGCGGTCGTGATTAAAGGCCTTGGTGGGGTGCCAGCGCACGCCCCAGTGCATGGTCAGGTTGTCGTCGATGGGCGTGTACATGTGCGACGGTACCGTGCCGTCTTCCTGCGCCGGGAACATGCTGAAGATGGGGAAGAGGAACTGGGTGGTGCGCCAGTACGCCAGGTCCTCGCTCTCCTGCCGGCGGGCGCCGTAGTACAGGCCGTACTCCGTCTCCACGGTCTCCAGCCGGGGCGCCTTGTCGTCGTGCCACACGCCGTAGGTGGGCGGGTCCTTGGGGTCCAGCCGGCCGTGCAGGAAGTACAGGTGGCAGGTGTCGATGTCGCCCTCCAGCGCCTGCACCCAGTTGCACTCGTAGATGCCCTTGTAGGCGTGGTGCACCTGCGTCTCGGGCAGCGAACACCACTCGAAATCGGGCAGGCCGGGGACGTTCTGCTGGTCGCCCATGTAGGCCCAGATCACGCCGCCGCGGTCCGCCGCCTGATAGCTGGTGATGTGGATCTTGTGGCGGAAATTGGACTCCGCGGGCTCGTTCGGCATGTCGGTGCAGGCGCCGTCCACGTCGAACTTCCAGCCGTGGTACACGCAGCGCAGGCCGTTCTCCTCGTTGCGGCCGAAGAACATGCTGGCGCCGCGGTGCGGGCACGCCTCGGCCATAATGCCCACCCGGCCGTCGGTCTGGCGGAAGGCGGTCAGGTTCTCACCCAGCAGGCGGATCTTCAGCGGCGCGCCATCGGGCTCCAGTTCCCAGGAGTACATAACGGGTAGCCAGTAGTGGCGCATCACCGCGCCCATGGGCGTTCCGGGCCCCACCCTGCACATCAATTCGTTGTCTTCTCGGCTCAGCACATGACACCTCCACGCCTAGCGTTGCAATCACGGTAAACGCGGCGGCGTGAAGAAGCCGTGAAAGGGGCCAGATGGGCGTGAGGATTCCGTGAGGCGGCGATAGCCCTGACCTAATACTTCAACTGCTGGACGAAACGTGCTAGGCGCATTAAACTCATGCATTCGCGGACGGCCCGTGAAGCGCTTCTTAGTACCGTTACGCCCCCAAAGGAGCGAAGAATGCAACGACTGCGAACGTTCACCGGCTTGCTGACCGGAGCGGCGTTCCTGCTGCTGGCCACCGGCTGCGGTACCGCCGCTCAGCCCGCCGCACCTGCCACCGCGCCCGATGCCGGCGCCGCCGCCCCCAGCGGCCCGGTCACACCCAAGGTGAACCGGCTGATCGTGGCGATGCCCGCTCCCTCCCAGGAGGGCAACGTGCCGGGCTGGCTGGGCACGCCGTCCATCGTCGCCCTCAAGGCCTCCTACGAGTACGTGGCCACGGTCGACGATAAGACCGGCAAGTTCACGCCGGAGCTGGCCACCGAGTGGAAGCTGGAGCCGGACGGCAAGTCCTACCGCTTCCAGGTCCGCAAGGGCGTCATGTTCCACCGCGACTTCGGCGAGCTGACCGCGAAGGACATCACCTTCACCATCAAGGACATCGGCGACGAGAAGTCGCAGCACGCCTATGCCGGCGATTACCGCACGCTCATCGCCAGCACCGAGGAGCCGAACCCCTACGAGGCGGTGTTCAACTTGACCCGTCCCGACGCGGCGTTCATCAGCAACATCTCGCACCAGCTCAGCGGCGGCGAGATCCACAGCTTTGCCGAGCGGCAGAAGCTGGGCGCCCCCGCCATGGCCGACAAGGCCAGCGCCGGCACCGGCCCCTATCAGTACAAGGAACGGCAGCAGGGCGCATGGATCCGCTTCGAGCGGGTGTCCTTCAAGCACTGGCGGGTGCAGCCCGACTTCCCCGAGCTGGAGCTGCGCTGGGTGGGCGAGCCTTCGACCCGGCTGGCGGGCGTGCTCACCGGCGAGATCCATCTGGCTCCCATCCCGAACGACCTGCAGGCCCAGGGCGCCAAGGCCGGCATGAAGATCGCCACCGGCGCCATCCCTGGCGTACGCCTCTTCATGCGCTTCCGCGGCGCCTACCTGGCCGACCTGAAGGACCCCTCGAAGGGCCCGAAGTTCCCCGACAGCCCGTGGTGGAACGTCAACGTGCGGCGGGCGCTCAACAAGGCCGTCAACCGCGAGGAGTTAAGCAAGACGCTGTTCGGCGGCAAGACCGAAACCCTCATCTTGAACCACTACCACCAGGGCAGCCGCAAGGGCTGGAACCCTGAGTGGGAGAAAAAGTTCCCGGAGGCCTACGGCTTCGACCCGGCCAAGGCCAAGGACCTGCTGGCGCAGGCCGGCTACGGCCCCACCAAGCCGCTGCAGGTGCAACTGGTGCTGGTGAACCTGGCGGAGGTGCCCAACACCCAAGACGTGGAGGAGGCCATCGGCAACTACTGGAAGCAGGCGGGCGTGCAGGTACAACTGGTCACCATCGACCGGGCTGAGGACACCCGCAAGACCAACGCCCAGGAGTGGGTGAACGCCGTCGATATCTTCGCTGCGCCGTCCGACCAGTTCACCGGCGTGTGGGTATTCAACACCTACTTCAACCGGCCCTACAACGGCAACGCGGTGCACATCCCCGAGATCGACACGCTGTTCCAGCGGGTGCGCGCCGAACTGGACGAGACCAAGCAGGACGCGCTGTGGCGGCAACTGGGCGACCTGTTGTTCGACGCCGTGCAACAGGTGCCGCTCTACTGGCTGCCAGTGGAAGTGATGTACAACCCCACCATCGTGGCGGGCTACACCTTCCCTGGTTCCACCTCCGGCCTCTACACCAAGCTGGAGACCATCAAGGCCGCCCGCTAGCGTCCACCCACCTGCCACGAACCCGCGGCCCCCTGGACACCAGGGGGCCGCATCGTTTTGGGGGCCGCCAGCGGCTGCCTATTGCCTGGTGTATGGGCGCTTCGCCGGCCGCCGGATCGTCGTCCCCGCATCCGTAGGGGCGATTCACGAATCGCCCAGCCCGATTGCTGACGATAACCGGCGCCATCCCAACGGGCCAGAAAGGCGATTCGTGAATCGCCCCTACAGCCGACCCTAACCGGCCCGGCCGCCCCGCATCGACCAGCGCGCCGGGTGACACCAGCGATCGGCCGGCCTTATCCACGAGCGGTATCAGCCTGTACGCTGTTCCAAGGATGTGGTTCGACAGGCTCACCACGAACGGAACCTTAGGCCCCGCGAGAATGCGCTAGCCCTGGCACAAGCGGGTTCGCTCATCCCGGCGGTCGTCGCTGAAGCTGGAAGGTTATCCGCGCCCACGTGTCGTCGAACCCGATACCCGGTTCGTAGTGTTTAGCGCTTAGTGCGACTCAGGCGCCGGCGGCTCGCCCTCTTCCGGTTGGTCGCTACGCTGGCGGCGCAGGTACTCTTCCAGGTCGGCCAGCAGGACGTCGCTGGCCGGCAGCTCTTCGTGGGTTTCCGGGGCGACGGGCTCCTCGGGGCCGGGTAGACCGTGCTCCTGCTCCAGCTTCCGCACGTAGCTGGTGATCTCGCTGTTCTCGGACACCGCCTGGTTCACCTGCGTCTCGAACCGTACGGCCTGCCGCTCCACCCGGCTCAGGCTTATGCCGAGCTGCAAGCCCTTGTCGAGCTGGCGCAGCATGCTCAGCGCTACCTTGATGTTGGGACTGGCGGCGAGGTAGTGCGGCACGTTGCCCCAGAGGCTCGCGAAGGGTACGTTCTCGGCCTGCAGCACCGTGTTCAGCACGCCCACAATGCCGGTGGGGCCTTCGTAGCGGCCCTGGCGGGGGGCAATCTCATGCAGCTTGGCCAGCAACTCCGGCTCGGTGGCGGTGCCGGTCAGGCGGGCGGGGTGCGTGTGCGGCACGGCAGCCAGCAGTCCGCCCAGCGTGATGACGGCGCTGGTGTTGGTGTCTTTGATGATGCCCATCATGGCGTTGATGAAGGTCTTCCACCGCAGGTTGGGTTCGCTGCCAATGCCCAGAATGAAGTCGGTGTCGTGGGTGGTGGACCGGTGGTAGTAGAACTCGGTGGCGGGCCAGGTGATAACCCGCTGGTCGTTCACCCACTTCGACTGCGGGCGGGTCTCCGTAAACACGAAGAACTCCTCAGGGTCGATCTCGGCGAACTTGGTGGCGGTCCACTCCTTCACCATGTAGCGCGCCGACCACGTCGCAACCTCCGAAGCATCGCCCCAGCCGTTGAAGGCCAACAGCATGATAGGGCCGCGCAACTCCGGGTGCTCGGTAAAGTTGACGTGGTCCATGAGTGGTTCTCCCTGCGTTTACAGTGGGTGTTAACCTAGGCTACCCGAATGGCGCGGCGGGCGGCAACCGGCGATCGTTCTGGCGGGCGGGCCGGTGGCCGGTTTCGCGCACCAAGCCACACTCGCCCAGCCGTATGACTGCAGGATCGATCCCATTACGCCGCTTCCACCTGCCGACCCTCAAACAGTCCTTTTAGGGGGTCACCCAGAGTCACCCCGAACCCGCCGGCAAGAAGGGCTGCGCCCAGCACTCACCCCCGATACCCCGCGCTCCTCCTAACCGATGTAGCCCTGCTAACTATTGATTCTACCTGTACGAGAATTGACAAGCCATTAACTTCATCGATATAACAGGGCATCCCGCAGCGGAGACATCCGCTCTATGGAGGAGGCCCCGATGGCAGCGCAGCGCTCGCACTGGCTGGCCGCACCGTTCATGGTGCTGCTGTTGTTCTTGTTCGCCGGGTGCGCCGCGCCCACCCCTCCCGCCGGCCCGGCGGGCCCTGCGACCGAGACCGCGTCTCCCAAGGTGAACCGCGTGGTGATGAGCGTGGTCGCGCCCGCCAACTTCATCACCTTCGAAATCCGCAACCTGGCCGAGCCCTGGAGCTGGCCGCTGCGCCCCATGTACGACTACCTGGTGGGCATCAACAACAAGACCAGCAAGCTCGAACCCGGCCTGCTCGAGTCGTGGCAGTGGTCGGCCGACGGCAAGTCGCTCAACGCCAAGCTGCGGAAGGGCGTCCAGTTCCACGCCGGCTACGGCGAGGTGAAGACCTCCGACGTGAAGTTCGGCTGGGAGCGCATGGCCAAGGCCCAGCCCGATTCCACCCATGGCCAGCTCGCCACCTGGCGTACGGTCAACGACATCGACATTATCAACGACTACGAGCTGGTGTTCCGGCTGAAGCAGGTGGACGGCAACTTCGTGGTCGCCCTCTCCGAGCAGCAGGGCGGCATCGAGGTGCAGAGCAAGGCCCATTTCGACAAGCTGGGCGGCCCGGTCACCTTCGCCACCGGCCCCCTGGCGGGCAGCGGCCCCTACCAGTACGCGTCCCATCGCGACAGCGAGTACCTGCGGTTCGAACGGACCCCCTGGAAGCACTGGCGGGCCATGGGCGACTTCCCCGAGTTCGAATGGCGCTGGGCCGCCGAAGCCTCCACTCGCCAGGCGCAGCTCCTGACCGGCGAAGTGCACATCGCATCGTTGCCCGAGGACCTGCTGCAGCAGTCCATGCGCTCCGGTATGACGGTCATCAAGGGCCAGTTCCCCGGCACGCGCGTCTACGGCACCTGGCGCTGTTGCATGCTGAAGGAGCCCAATGACCCTTCCCAGGGCGCGCTCTACCCCGGCACGCCATTGCTCGATGCACGGGTGCGGCGCGCGCTCAACAAGGCCGTGAACAAAGACGAGGTGAACAAGGCCTTCTTCGGCGGCAAGGGCGAGATCATGTATGTGAACCACATGTACCCCAACCGCCCCGGCTGGAACCCCGACTGGGAGAAGAAGTTTAAGGAGGCTTACGGCTACGACCCGGCCGCAGCCAAGGCGCTGCTGGCTGAAGCCGGCTATGGCCCCAACAAGCCACTGGTCACCAACATCATCGTGCAGCCACTCCCCGGCGTCGGGTCGGGCGGCGACCTTTCGGAGGCGCTGGCGCAGTACTGGCGGGCGGCCGGCGTGCAGGTGAACCTGTTGCAGATCGACGGCGCGGAGTATAGCCGGGTGAACCGCGAGCGCAAGTACGATAACCACCTGGTCCCTTCGGCCACCGGCTCCAACATCTGGAGCGGCTGGACCATCTGGAACAGCTCGCTCATCGTGTCGCCCACGCCGGTGCAAGACAACACTGTCGACAAACTGCTGCGCGAGCTGCAGGGTACGGTGGACGAAAAGAAGCGCGAAGAGCTGTGGCGCAGGGTGGGCGACACCGGATTCGACGCCTACATGAACGTGAACCTGCTGTGGCTGCCCGCCGAGGTGGTGGTGAACCCCAAGGTGGTGACGGGCTGGGTGTTCCCCGGCGACATCACCGGAGCCTACACCCACGTGTGGGAGATAAAGGGCGCCCGCTAGCCGTCACGCGCCGCCGGTTCGAGAGCCCGCCGAATCCGGCGGGCTTTTGCGCGCCACCTGGGAGAAGAGCCACTGGTGGAATGCCGCAGCCTTCACACAATCCTCATCTATCGTTCACATAATTATTACCTATCGGTAACCAGCCAGAAACACAGGCGGCCTAACCTTAGGTCTGTAAGAAATCACGGATAGCCCAAGGGGCAACGGAGGACACCATGGTAGAAGAACTCATCATCCGGTCGTACCTGGCACAGGCGGAGATGGCGCTGTCGCGGTCGCGGCAGGAGATGCTGGCCCGGGAGTACGAGGCCGCTTACGCCATGGAGTCCATGCCGGTGCATCGCGACGAGGATAAGCGTGCCGCGTAACGGCTGGGCGACATCTGCATGCTGAAGGACGGCCTCATACTGGGGCCGTCCTTTTTGTTGTGCCCTCTTTGGAGACACGGGGCTCCACGCAACCCTGCTGGGACCATAAGAGCGGTTGCTTCGTCGTCGGACTCCTCGCAACAACGAGATGAGGGCGGCCGGGACCACTGACGGGTTCTACGAACGGCATCTGGGCCTCAACTCGGTCACCTCCGCCATTGATGGTGGCCACGCCGCGGCCGATAATGGCCGCACCACTCCAGGAGGCGCCCTCCCATGCCCGACCACGCCATTGTCATTTCCGATACCGACTTGCAGCCGCTGCTGCGCGACCCCGCTGCTATCATCGGCGCCATCGATGCGGTGGAGGCGGCCACGCTGGCGTTCCACCGCAAGCAGGTGCGGGAGGCCAACCTGGAGGATCGCACGCCGCCGGCCGACGGCCCCTCCAACATCCTGCAGATCCACCTGGCGGCGCACGACTCGCTGGTGACCGGCTATCAAGTGTTTGCCGAGACGCCCGGCTCGGGCGAGGGGTTGCCGAACTCCCGCTTTGTCACGCTGCTGGACCCGCGCACCCGGGAGTTGCTGGCGTTGGTGCCCTACATCGCGCTCTCGCCGGTGCGGGTGGGCGCCACGGCGGGGGTGGCCTGCCGCTACCTGGCCCCGGCCAATGCGAAAACAGCCGGCATCATTGGGTCGAGCAAACAGGCACGCGGGCAATTGCAGGCCATCTGGCGTACGGTGCCGGGGCTGGAGCGGGTCAAGGTCTACAGCCCCACCCAGGCCAACCGCGAGGCCTTCGCTCGCGACATGACGTCCTGGCTCAAGCTGCCGGTGGAGGCGGTGAGCGCCCCGCGGGAGGCCATCGAAGGGGCCGACATTGTGGACCTGGCCAACAGCGGCCGCGAGCCGGTGCTGGACCTGGCGTGGGTGAAGCCGGGCGCATTGGTGATGCCCATCGGCGGGCGGCAACTGCCGGCCACCGTGCTCACGGGTACCCGCATCATCACCACCACCTGGGAGAGCCTGGTGAACGGCCGCGAGCCGTTCTCGGCGGCCATCAAGGCGGGCACGTTCACGCGCGACCAGGTGGCGGGCGACCTGGCGCAGGTCATCCTGGGCGAGGTACCGGCCCGCACCCGGCCCGGCGAGACGGTGGTGTTCGACCTGGCCCGCATCAACATCTGGGCGGTGGCGGTGGCGCACTGGGCCTACGCGTGGGCGCGCGACAACCGGGCGGGCACCAGCTTTAGCCTGGTGTGACCGCAGGCGTTCAACACCAATTCACCGTAGCTGCGCAATTCATTGCGCCCTGCCGTGATGGCTTGAACTGGCCGGCGCAATGAATTGCGCAGCTACGGGAGGGTTCCACAACGCGCCGGCGCAGACGTAACGTGCACCTGGTTTGCGGTGGTTGCACGCGAAAACGGGCCTCCGCTTGGGAGGCCCGTTGCTGATTTCGCTGAGGCAGGAATGCCCTACTTGGCCGCCGCCTTGATGTTCACGATGTGGGTCCAGGCGCCGGTAATGCCGCCTGGGTAGGTCCACTCCGCCACCACTTTAGGGTTGCCGATGGCCTCCGTGGGCAACCAGAACATCGGGGCGCCCAGGAAGTCCTCGTACGCGAAGTCGCCGGCCTGCCGCCACAACTCCTCCTGCTTCTTGGCGTCCACAGTCTGGCCAATCTGCCGCAGGATGGTGTCGACGCGAGGGCTTTCCACGCCGTTCCCCAGGTGGGTTACACCGCTGTTCCAGATGGTGGAACCGCTCCACTGGTTGGAGCCGGTGGCGTCGAGCGTCACGTGGTTGCTGTAGCCGAACTGGCGGGCAATGAGGTTGGCCTGCGCCACGTCCACGGTCTCCAACGAGACGTTGACGCCGATGGCCCGCCAGTAGCTCGCCACGGCCTCCATCAGGTCCTCACCGCCCGGCACGCCCGGCAACGGCTTCACCAGCATGGCGGTCTTGAGATTGGGCTGGCCGGCATCGGCAAGGAGCTTCTTGGCGGCCGCTGGGTCATACCCATACATATCCTTGAACCGTTTCTCCCAATCGGGGTTCCAGCCCAGGCGGGTGGGCTGGAAATGGTTCAGGTACATGGGCTCGCCCTTGCCGGCGAAGAAGGCCTTGTTCATCTCGTCGCGATTGATGGCCTTGCTCAACGCCTGCCGCACCCGCTTGTCCATAAGCGGGCTGTCGGGGAACATGGGCGCTCCCGAGGGATCGCTGAGGTCTTTGGCAAAGCAGCAGCGGAAGCTGGCCCAGACGCGAGTACCCGGGAACTGCCCGCGATATACCTTCATGCCCTGCTTCTCCGACTGCGCCATCAGATCGTTGGGCAGGTCGGCCATGTGGGCCTCGCCGGTCAGCAGCGCCGCCATGCGAGTGGATGCCTCCTTGGCGAACCGCCACTCGAACTCGGTGAAGTCGGGCGTGCCGGACCAATGGTTGTTGTTCGCCCGCTCGTAACGCAGGAATTGGCCCTCGGCGCCCTCCTTGTACAGGTAGGGACCGCTGCCCGCCAGCGCTCCGTTCTTCCAGTTGGGCGCGCCCTGGCTGTCGTAGCTGGCCTTGCTGCGGATCTCGGCGCCGCCCTGGTAGTCCGAGACGGCGGTCACCAGGATGCCGTCGGGCTTGTTCATGTGGAAGACCACCTCTTTTTCGCTGGGTGCTTCCACACTCTTCACGTTGTTCTTGAAGTAAGGCATCTGGCCGTGCACCGAGTCGACCAGGGTTATCTGCTCCCAGCCGAACTTCACGTCCTCGCCGCGCACGGGGCCCCACTTGCCGTGGAAGTTGAGGTTGGGACGCAGCTTGAAACGGAACGACTGGCCGTCGGGTTCCACGTTCCATTCGGTGGCGGCGCCGGGCACCAGCTTGCCGGTCTTCGCATCGGCGGCCACCAGGTTGTCGTAGGTGCCGCGCCACGGCCATACGTACGGTTCGGCCAGGAACCGCAGGTCCAGCTCGGTGCGGCCGGGTGTGCCCACTATAAAGACCAGCCGGTTCACTTTGATGGCGTCGCTCTGGGCGCCGCCCCCGCCGGCCGCGCCGCCACTCGGGCCCGCCGCCGGACCGGCCGAGGGGCCGGAGCATGCAGTCAGCATCAGGAGCGCTGCGCCGGCGGCCACCGCCGCACCGCCACTCCCCCACCTAGAGACCAGATTCTGTGCAGAGCCCACAGCCATGAACCGCTCCTTCTCGTGGGTATTGACGCACTGTAGTCATTACCTCGAACGCGGTCAAGTTTATGATAGCCACTACAACCATTGAGCAGACTATGCCATTGCTGCGCCCAATGCCTGCACAGGGGCAGCTCCGCGGAAGGCGTTGCTGAGGGAGCCGCCACCCCACGTTGACGCGCTGCGTCCCGCGACTTACTGTGCGGGTACCCCATTCACCGGAGCCGCCAATGGCCGAGAAGTTCGACGCCAGCCGCTATCTCACCACCGTCAACGGGCGCGACTACCTGGAGGTGAAGTGGCGGCTGCTGTGGCTGCGCACCGAACACCCGGACGCCGCGGTGCAGACCGAACTGGTGGAGCACCGCGAGGGCTACGCGCTGTTCAAGGCGCAGGTGGCGCTGCTGGGCGGCGGCGAGGCCACCGGCTGGGGCAGCGAGAGCGCCGACGACTTCGGTGAATATCTGGAGAAGGCAGAGACCAAGGCGCTGGGCCGCGCCTTGGCCGCGCTGGGCTACGGCACCCAGTTCTGCGAGGACTTTGACTACCAGGCTGGCGCCGGCGAGGTGCGGGTGGTGGACGCGCCGGTGGCGCGCCCAACCGGACGGCGACAGCCGCGTGCCAGCGATGGCGCCGCAACCCCGGCGCAGGTGAACGCGCTGCACGCTATCGCCCGCCAGATGCTGGGGTGGGATGAGGCGGCGCTGGCCCGCCACACCCAGGCGCAGTTCGGGCACGCACCGCAGGCCCTCACCAAAAACGAGGCCAGCCGCCTGATCGACGAACTGAAGCAGGGCGCAGAGGGCACGGCCACGGTCCGCCCAGCCGGGCGCGAGCGGACGGCCGAGGCATCATAAGGGGCTCCCGCTTCGCCGCCGCCTCTCGTGAAAATAGGCCATTGGTAGGTTCGGTCCAGCACCGATGCCCCTTCGACCGTGCTCAGGACAGGCTTCGACAGGCTCAGGCAACGGTGCGCTCCGCGTGACCTGCCGGTGGCGGCTACCACCCCTTTTCATCGGTGTTGGCGGGCGATAGCCCATGGGTGGTCTCTGATGGAAATGGGGCCTGGATGGCTAGGGACAGCACGGTGGCGCTGCGTCTCGTTGGGCCGGTGGCTTTGTTACGTAGGGGCGATTCACGAATCGCCCTTCTGTCCGTGGTGGAATTGCCACAGGCGTCTCGGACAGCGCGGCCGGGCGATTCGTGAATCGCCCCTACAGGTTCAGTGTGACCGCCGTTCGGTACCTGATACCGCTCTTTGATACTCTTGATAATGCGGTTGACGGCTGACCATTTTCATCGGGGTTGGTGAGCCCCGGTCATGGATGGTAGGTCTCGCAACGACGAGGTCTCCTACGGAAGGGGCGGTGTCTCCCGCCGACACGGTGCCGGGTAGCGCTGCCGTCACAGCCGCAGCCTTAGCGCTAGGCTTGGTCCGCCGGCCAGCCGTTGTGGCCAATGAGGGGCACAAAGCGGCAGCCGCCCAGCGAGCGGAGGGTGGTGGCGCCGCCGGCGTGCTTGGTGACGATGAGGAGGTCCTGCTCGTCGCGGGCGCCGGCCGGAATCACCAGCCGGCCGCCGGGGGCAAGCTGATCCAGCAGCACCTGCGGCACGCCCGGCGCGGCAGCGGTCACGATGATCGCGTCATAGGGGGCGTCCGCCGGCCAGCCCAGCGTTGCGCCGGCCTGGTGCACCTGCACATTGGTGTAGCCCAGCCGCGCGAGGCGCTCGGCGCCACTCTGGGCCAGCGAGGGCACCACCTCCACCGTCACCACCTCGGCCGCCAGCCGGGAGAGCACGGCCGCCTGGTAGCCCGACCCGGTGCCGACCTCCAGCACGCGCTCACTGCCGGTCAGACCGAGCGCGGCCGTCATCATGGCCACGATCATGGGCTGGCTGATGGTCTGGCCTTCGCCGATGGGGAGCGGACGGTCATCCCAGGCGCTGTCGGCCAGCCACAGCGGCACAAACTCCGGCCGTTCCACCGCCGCCATTGCCGCCAGCACCCGCTCGTCGGGCACCTCCCGCCGGATTGCCGCCAGCAATACCTCCCGCCGTTCCGCCAGAAACCCCGTCATCGGCCACCCCCTGCCCCAGCATCTGCCGCAGTATACTAAGTGCACGGCCCAGCGCGCCGTGGTGGAGGCGTGATGTTCGAGATTGTACTGGCGGGATCGGTGGTCTTCGCGGTCTTCCTTATGGAGGGCGACCGCATGCACGGCGTGGCAGGCTGGATCCAGGAGTTCCTGGACTATATGGAGCGCCAGCAGCAACGCGGGTAAAGCCGCCCGTGCGGCTTTGCCGCTACACCCGCCGCCCGCTCTACTTCTTTGACACCCCCCTACCCGCGGGGTACGCTGAGCTTGGATATAACGCAAGCTATACATGCCGGTGCTCTACGTGGTGGCCACTCCCATCGGGAACCTGGAAGACGTGACGCTGCGGGCGTTGCGCGTGTTGGGTGAAGTGGGGCTGATTGCCGCCGAAGACACCCGCATGACGCGGCGCTTGCTGGCGCGGCACGGCATCCAGGCCAAACTGGTGAGCTATCACAAGTTCAGCGGCGAGGGGCGCACCCAGGCGCTGCTCGATACGCTGGAGACCCAGGACGTGGCGCTGGTCACCGATGCCGGGATGCCCGCCATCAGCGATCCTGGGCAAGAACTGGTGCGAGCGGCGGTACGGGCGGGGGTGACGGTGGTGCCCATTCCCGGAGCATCGGCCCCGGTGACCGCGCTGGCGGCCAGCGGACTGCCCACCGAGCAGGTCATCTTCATTGGGTTCTTGCCGCGCAAGCCGTCGGAGCGGCGCAAGCTGCTGGCGACGCTGCTGGCGGAAGAGCGCACGGTGGTGTTTTTCGAGGCCCCGCACCGCCTGCGCAAGACGCTGACTGACATGGCAGCGGCGCTGCCCGACCGCCCGCTGGCCGTGTGCCGCGAGCTGACGAAGCTGCACGAGGAGGTGTTCCGGGGCGACCCCGTCACCGCCCTCGAACATTTCGCCGCCCCCCGTGGCGAGTTGACACTGGTTTTGGGCGGCGCCGGACTCTCGGCCGAGGCTTTCTGGGCAGCGCCCGAGGAGGCTCCCATTGAACGCCGGCCCGTGCGCCGCGCCGGACGGCCCCATTCGACCACACGCAAGAGGACAACACGCCGGTGAACCATTTCCTGAGCATGACCCAACTCACCCCCGACGCGCTTGCGGGGCTGCTGGAGCGTGCGCACGCCCTGAAGTCGGGCCGCGACACCACCCAGTTCCCCGGCCGTGCCATGGCACTGCTGTTCGAGAAGCCGTCGCTGCGTACCAGGGTGAGCTTCGAGATGGCCATGCGCCGGTTCGGCGGCCACTGTATGTACTTCTCGCCCGCCGAGATAGGCATGGGCCAGCGCGAGAGTGTGCGCGACGTGGTGTCGGTGCTCAGCCGCTACGTCAACGTCATCGCCGCCCGCACCTTCGCTCACACAACGGTGGAGGAGTTGGCGCAGTGGGGCAGCGTCCCCATCATCAACGCCCTCACCGACCTGGAGCACCCTTGCCAGGCGGTGGCCGACCTACTGACGGTGACTGAGCAGATCGGCAGCGTCGACGGGCGCACCATCACCTACATCGGCGATGGCAACAACTGCGCCATCAGCCTGCTGTACGGCTGTCTGCTGCTGGGCGGCGACTTCCGCATCGCCTCGCCGCCGGGCTACGACCTGCCGCGCGCGGTGGTGGCACAGGCCGGCGAACTGGCGGCGGCCCACGGTGGTTCGCTGACCGAGTTGCGCGACCCCATGGAGGCCGCCGGCGGCGCCGACGCGCTGTACACCGACGTCTGGACCAGCATGGGCCAGGAGGCGGAGTACGAGCAGCGCCTGAAGGACTTTGCCGGCTTCCAGGTGACCGCCGCCATGATGGCCGCCGCCAATCCGGGAGCGCTGTTCATGCACCCGCTGCCCGCGCACCACGGCGAGGAGGTGGAGGCGGGCCTGCTCTACCAGCCGCAGTCGGTGGTGTTCGACGAGGCGGAGAACCGGCTGTATGCCCAGCAGGCGGTCATTGCCACGCTGCTGGAGGCGCGCGGGTAACCCGCCGATGCCGCCCTTCAATCCCGATCTCAACACCCTGTTCCACAGCCTGGGTGTGCGCGGGTTGATCGACATCCTAGCGGTGGCGGCCATCATCTACGGGGTGCTGGTCACCCTGAAGGGCACCACTGCCGTCTCGCTGCTGCGCGCCATCGCCCTGGTCTACGTCGTGGGCTTCACCATGAGCACCGCGTTCCAACTCACCGTGGTGGGGTGGCTGCTGCGCAACTCGCTGCCCGCCATGTTCATCGCGCTGCCCATCCTGTTCCAGCCGGAGCTGCGGCGGGTGCTGGAGCAGGTGGGCCGGGGCTTCCGCGGCTGGCGCGGCGGCCCGCTCACGCCGGCGGCGGTCCGCACCATCAACACCGTGGCCGAGGCGTGCAGCATCCTGTCGCGCCGCAAGGTGGGCGCCCTGGTGGTGGTGGAGGCCGAGACCGGCCTGCAGGAGTACGTGGAGCGCGGCGTCAAGCTGGACGCCGACCTGAGCGCCGAACTGCTGGTGGGCCTGTTCCTCACCGGTTCGCCGTTCCACGACGGCGCCACCGTTATCCGGCGCGGCCGCATTGTGGCCTGCCGCTGCGTGCTGCCGCTCTCCGACAACGTGGGCGAGAGCGTGGGCATGGGCACGCGCCACCGCGCCGCGCTGGGCATCAGCGAGCGCACCGACGCCATCGCCATCGCCGTGTCCGAGGAGCGCGGCACCGTCTCCATTGTGCACAACGGGCAGGTGGTGGCCCTCTTGCCCAGCGAAGACAGCGACCATGTGCGGCGCCACCTCATGACCTTCTTCTCGCCGTCGCGCCCCGGCCGCCATAGCGCCCACGACGTGGAGCAGGCCGCCAATGGCTAAGCATCTCGGCGAGTTCCTCAGTCAGGCGGCGCGCTTCACCGCCTACGTGGCCAGCAGCTTCGTGGGCTCGCTGCGCGGCAACGCCAGCATGGCGCTGCTGGCGCTGGCGCTCTCCACCACCCTGTGGATGTTCATCACCACCGAGCAGAACCCGCCCCGCACCGGCGTGTTCCCCATCCGCATTCCCGTACGGGCCGTCAACGCGGCCCCCGACGTGGAAGTGCTGGGCCCGCTGGAGACGGTGCTGCTCCGCATCACCGCCCCCACCGACCAGTGGGCTGACCTGTCCGATCGCTCGTTCCAGGCCATTGTCGACGTGTCGAACCATCGCGAGTCGGAGGCCACACTGCCGGTGCAGGTGGAGGCCGCCGACAGCCGGGTTCGCATCCTCGATGTCATCCCCGGCGACATCCGGGTGCAGTTCGACGCGGCCAAGAGCCAGCGGGTACCGGTGAAGGTGAACGTGCTGCGCGCCCCACCGGCCGGCTTCTCCTATGAGGACCCCAAGATCGACCCGGTGATGGTCACCATCCACGGGCCGGAGCGGCTCGTCTCGCTGGTGGACACTGCCGTCGCCGACGTCGATCTCAGCGCCGCCCGCTCCAACGTGCGGCAGTCGTTCACCCTGGCCGCCCGCACCTCGCGCGGCACCGACATCACCGGCGTCCGCATCGAACCTGCCAACGTCCAGCTCGACATCGCCATCACCCGCCACATCGACTACGTGAGCCTGGCGGTGGTGCCCGACGTGCGCGGCAACCCTGCCGCAGGCTACTGGGTGAGCAAGGTGCGGGTGGAGCCGCCGGTGGTGGCCGCCGCAGGCCCGCAGGATGTGCTTGCCACCCTTAGCAGCCTCAAGACCCAGGTGTTCGACGTGACCAACCTCACCGTGACCACCGCCCGCACCATAGCGGTGGACCTGCCGCAGGGCCTTTCCACCGTGGACCGCAGCACCGTGCTGGTCGAGATAACCATCCAGCCCATCCAGGGCACCGCAGTGTTTAACCTGGCGCCACGGTTGGTGGGCGCCGCCACCGGACTCTCCGCCGATCTCAACGTTTCGCATATCGAGGTGACCGTGAAGGGCGATGGACCCGCACTACAAGACCTGACACTGGACAAGATCCAGGTGGCCCTGCCCATCAATGGACGCGGCCTGGGCGTTTTCACCGTGGAGCCACAGGTGACCGCGCCGGCGGGCATCACGGTGGTACGTATCACACCGGCCCGCGTCCAGATCACGCTGACCGCTGCATCGGGGGCTCGATGACTGAACTCATGCAATCCGAAGAACAAGCCGAGGTCATGGAGGGCTCCACCCCCGTCGCCCGGCCGCTGATCGCGTTGGTGGGCCGCCCCAACGTGGGTAAGTCCACCCTGTTCAACCGCCTGATGGGCCGCCGCGAGGCCATTGTGGAGGACCTGCCGGGCACCACGCGCGACCGCATTTACGGCGACATCGAGTGGGAGCGCGTGCTGCTCACGCTTGTCGACACCGGCGGACTGGACCCGGAGGGCGAAGATGTGATCTCGGTCGGCGTCCAGAGCCAGGCCCGCAGCGCCATCGCCGACGCCGATGTGGTGCTCTTCCTGGTCGACGCCCGCTCCGGGCCCACCGCCGCAGACGTGGAGGTGGCGGAGATACTGCGCCGTTCCAAGAAGCCGGTGGTGCTGGTGGCCAACAAGGCCGATAACGAACGCCGCGAACAGACCGCTCCCGAGTTCTACGAACTGGGCGTGGACGAGGTATTCGCCATCAGCGCGCACCACGGCTCCGGCGTGCACGACCTGATGGACCGGGTGGTCGAGCTGCTGCCGCCGGCGCCTGCAGGGGCCGGCACGGTGCGCGGCATTCCGGTCGCCATCGTCGGCCGCCCGAACGTGGGCAAGTCGATGCTGGTGAACGCCATTCTGGGCGCCGAGCGGGTGCTGGTAAGCCCGGTGGCGGGTACCACGCGCGACGCCATCGACACCACCTTCGACTACCAGGACCAGCCCATCACCCTCATCGACACCGCGGGTGTGCGGCGCTCCGGCAAGGTGGAGCATGGCGCCGTCGAGCAGTTCAGCGTGCTGCGGTCGCTGCGGGCCATCCAGCGCTGCCAAATCGCCGTGCTGGTGGTTGACGCGACCGAGGGCATCACCGCCCAGGACACCCACGTGGCCGGCTACGTGCAGGACGCTTACAAGGGCCTCGTCATCGCCGTCAACAAGTGGGACCTCTCCAAGAGCCTGGAGCTGGTGCGCGAGGAGTTTCAGAAGGAGATCGCCAGCCGGGTGAAGTTCGTGCCCGATGCGCCGCTGGTGTTCGTGTCGGCCAAGAACAAGTCGGGCATGAAGAACCTGCTGCAGGCGGTGATGAAGGTGCACCTCACCCGCGAGGTGCGCATCGGTACCGGCGAACTCAACCGCCTGATACAAAACGCGCTGGCCCAGCATCCGCCCCGTACGGTGAAGGGCCAGACCTTCAAGGTGCTGTATTGCACCCAGGCCGCCACCTCGCCGCCCACCTTCGTGCTCTTCGTGAACGACGAGAAACTGTTACACTTTTCCTACCGTCGCTACCTGGAGAATTGCCTCCGGCGTGCGCTCGGGTTCCAGGGCACCCCCATCAACCTGCAATTCCGGTCGCGCAAAGAAGAAGCATGAACCTGGTGACCTACGCTGCGGCCATCGTCGCGGCCTACCTGCTCGGCTCCTTCCCCACCGGCTACCTGGTGGGCCGGTTCGGCAAGGGCGTGGACGTGCGCCACTACGGCAGCGGCAGCACCGGCGCCACCAACGTGCAACGGCTGTTCGGCTGGGGCGGCTTCGCGCTGGTGTTCGCCGGCGACTTCGGCAAGGGGTTTCTGGCCGCCTGGGCCGCCCGCAGCCTCGGCATTGATGCGTTAGGTCAGGCCCTTGCTGCCCTCGCCGCTCTGGTGGGCCATAACTTTCCGCTGTTCCTCGGGTTTCGCGGTGGGCGCGGCGTGGCCACCGGCGTGGGCGGCCTGTTCGCCACCGTTCCCCTGCCGGCCGCGTTCGGCATCATCCTAGCGGCGCTGATCATGGCGGCCACTCGTTACGTGTCGCTGGGGTCGCTGGTGGGCACGGTGCTGTCGGTGCCAGGCACGCTGCTGTTGGTGTGGTTTGGCGGCGCCCCTGCCGAATACCTCGTCTATGTGGTGCCCGGCGTCCTGCTCATCGTGGCCCGCCACACCGACAACATCCGCCGCTTGCTCCAGGGCACCGAACGCAAGCTGGGCGAGAAGATCGCCGTCGCCGCACCGGTTGCCGCCGCCACCAAGAGGACGAAGGGGCGCGCCCAGCAGGGGCGGGCGCCCATTGGCTAACGTCGCAGTCATCGGCGCCACTTCCTGGGGCGCCACGCTGGCCATCCTGCTCGCCCGAAAGGGGCTCAGCGTTGCCCTGCTGGCCCGCACCATGGACGAAGCGCGGCAACTCAACCTGGCCCGCGAGCACCGCAAGCGCCTGCCCGGCATCCCCTTCCCTGAGACCTTGGAGGTGGCGTGGCAGCCTGGCGCAGCGTTCGACGGCGCCCATCTGATCATCTTCGCCGTGCCGTCGCAGACTATGCGCCAGAACGCCCAGGTGGTGGCAGCGGCAATCCCTGCCACCACCACCGTCATGAGCGCAGCGAAGGGCCTGGAGCTGGGCACCTGCCTGCGCATGTCGGAGGTGCTGGCGCAGGAGCTGGGCGACGCCAATCGCTGCTGCGTGCTCTCGGGCCCCAACATCTCGCGGGAGATCATGCAGGACATGCCGGCCGCCACCGTTGTCGCCGCTACCGACCCAGATATCGCCAATTCTGTGCGTGACGTCATGCTCACCCCCCGTTTTCGGGTATACTCCAGCAACGATGTGGTTGGCGTCGAGTTGGGCGGAACACTGAAGAACATCATCGCAATGGGCGCAGGCCTCAACGACGGTTGGGGCTACGGCGCCAACACCAAAGCAACGTACATGACCCGCGGGCTGGCCGAGATGACCCGTCTGGGCGTGGCGGCTGGCGCGAACCCCATGACGTTCCTCGGCCTGGCCGGCCTGGGCGATATGGTGGCCACCTGCACCAGCCCCTTCAGCCGCAACCGCCGCCTCGGCGAGGCGCTCGCGCATGGCCACACGCTCGACGAGGCCCTCGCAATGCTGGGCGGCATCGCCGAAGGTCCTAGCACCACTATCGCGGCCCGCGAGTTAGCACACCGCCTAGGCGTGGAGATGCCCATTACCGAGATGACCTACCGCGTGCTGCGCGGCGACATTGACCCCCATCAGGCGCTCAACGAGCTGATGCTGCGCGAGCCCAAACACGAACTGGAAGGTCTGGCCATCGACCTCTAGGCCACCAACCCATGCCCTACCTGTCCGTCGTCATGCCCGTGTACAACGAGCGGGCCCATATCCAGGAGATCCTCAAGCGGGTGCGCGCGGTGCCGATCGACAAGGAGATCATCTGCGTCGACGACTGCTCGCGCGACGGCACCTGGGACATCCTGCTACAGGAGGGCCAGGTGCCCGGTACCCGAGTGTTCCGCCACGAGGTGAATGGCGGCAAGGGCGCCGCCGTGGCCACCGGCATGAGCAAGGTGCAGGGCGAGGTGGTCATCATCCAAGACGCCGACCTGGAGTACGACCCCAGCGACTACACCAAGCTGCTGGAGCCAATCCAGCGCGGTGAGACCAGGGTGGTGTACGGCTCGCGTTTCCTCGGCACCCGGCAGTCCATGTCGGCCGCCAACGCCATGGGCAACCGCATGCTCACCCAGGCCGCCAACACGCTGTTCGGCACCCGCCTCACCGATATGGAGACCTGCTACAAAGTGTTCACCGCCGACATCGCCGGCCGGTTGGACCTGGTGTCGCAGCGCTGGGGCATCGACCCCGAGATCACCGCCAAGATCCTGCGCATGGGCTACCGCATCCACGAGGTGCCCATCACCTACAAGGGCCGCAGCTTCGCCGAGGGGAAGAGCATCCGCTGGCACGACGGGTTCGCCGTGCTGCTCACCCTCCTCCGGTTCCGTTTCTTTCCCTAGCCCCAACGGCTCTCGCCGAGCACGCCCGTGGACTGCTGACTGTTGACTGCCCCCGCCCGCGCCCTCCACACCTCGCGCATCACCAGCGATGCCGCCGCAGGCCGCACCGTCTTCACCGGCGTGAGGGCCGACCTGCTGGCGTTGGCGGTGTATGCCCTGCTGGTGGTGGCCCTGCACCTGCCGCTGGTGTTCGGCGATAGCGGCATGTCCGACTTCGACCTGATCGGCTACTTCTACCCCTACTGGCAGGAACGGGCCGAGGCGCTTCGGGCCGGTACCCTGCCACTGTGGAACACGCACCTCTTCACCGGCGTGCCCTTTCTGGGCAACATCCAGACCGGCATCTTCTACCCGCTCAACCTGCCGCTGACCCCGCTGGACGCGCCGCGGGCCGTCGCCATCTCGTACGTGGCGCACGTGTGGATTGCCGCCACCGGCATGTACCTGATGCTGAACCGGGCGATGAGCATCGGCCGCATGGGCGCGTTCGCGGGCGGACTGGTGTTTGCGTTCGGCGGGTTCATGGCGGCGCAGGCGGGGCACGTGAACCAGGTGCAGACCGCCGCCTGGCTGCCGGCGCTGCTGGGCGTGTTTCTCACCGCCTACCAGCGCCGCAGCGTGTGGTGGACCCTGGTGGGTGGCCTGGTCCTGTCGCTGCAGCTCACGGCCGGACACCCCCAGGAGACCTACCTATCGCTGGCGGCGATCGGGGGACTGACCGTTTACGAGGCATTCCGTTGCGCCAGGGCCGAGCGCGACTCCGCCTTCAACCGCCGCTTCGCCGGCCGCGAGTGGTACATCCTACGGGTGCTGGGCTGGGGCGCGTTCGGCGGCGTGCTGCTGGCCGGCATGGGCGTGGTGGCGGCAGCGATGGCCGCGGCGCAACTGCTGCCCTCCGTCGAACTCTCTGGGCAGGGCATCCGCTCCGGCGGCCTGGCCTACGACGCCGCGGTATCGTTCTCGCTGGCGCCATGGGAGCTGTTGCGCTCGCTGCTGCCCGCCTACACCGAGCCGCCGCTCACCGAGTTCATCGTGGCCCCCGGCCTGGTGGCGCTGGCGCTGGGTCTGGCGGCGCTGTTGCAGCGGCCATGGCGCCGCTACACCCTCTACTTCCTGCTGCTGGCGTTCGGCGGTGTCATCATGGCCGTCGGCAACTTCGCCTTTTGGTACCCCTGGGTCTACGACCTGGTGCCTGGGGTGAACCTGTTCCGGGTGCCCGCCCGCTGGCTGTTCCTCACCGCGTTCGGCGCGGCCGGCCTCGCCGCCCTAGGGTTCGACCTGCTATCGTCGCGCCTGCCGTCGCTGGCATCGCGTTCGACCCCGGCCGCAGCAGCCTTCGCCACCTGTGTGGCCCTGGCGGCCGCGGCCCTGGCCATCATCCCCGCCTGGCTCTACGGCAGCCTGGGCCTATTGCACATCCCGCCGCCGGAGGTGGTGTTGCGCTGGTTCGCGTTCGGGGTGCCGGCGGGGCTGCTGGCCGTGTATGGCGCGCTGGTGTGGCGGCGGCCGCAGGTGGCCGGCGCGCTGCTGGTGCTGCTGGTGGTGGAACTGGCGCTGGCCCGCGAGCCGATGCCGGTGAGCCACCCGCTGCCATCCTCGGTATTCCGCACCATCCGGCCCGGTCTCAGCCAGTTTGCCCAGGACACCAGCCAATACCGGGTGCTCAGCCTGGCCAACCCGGCCTTCGAGCCCGGCGACATCAAGGAACTGCGAGCGCTGTATGGCGAGCGCCTGAGCCCCGCCGACGTCCGCTTCGTCATCGAGACGCTGAAATACCAGGACGTGCTGGCCCCCAACGTGGGCATGCAGTACAACATCGATACCTTCGACGCCTACGACGGCGGCCTGCTGCCCACCAAGGACTTCGCTGCCATCAAACGCCTGATCCTTGACCGCTCCGGCCGGATCCCCGGCCGCAACGAACGCGCGTCCGAGGCCAAAGAGGCCGGCATCCTCGTCCGCGACGGCGCCCCCACGCTGCCCGACGCCGCGCTGCTGGGGGCCCTGAACGTGAAGTACGGCGTGGCCGACCGGCTGACCGACGTCTGGGTGGACGGCGCGTATCACGACCTGGCGTTCACCCGCACCCTCAAGGCTGGCGAACGCTTCGCGGCGCCGCTGGAAATCGACCGGGTGCTGCCCGACGGCGCCACCGGCCTCAGCCTCGCCACCTTCCTGGAGGGGGCCACCACGCTGCCCCAGGGGACCGTCGCGGGCACCGTCACCGTCACCGACGCCGAGGGCCGGGTCGATACCTACCCGCTGCGGGCCGGACAAGAGACCGCCGAGTCGGACACAGCCGCGCTGGAGGGCGCTGCGCACCAGGCGGCCCGCGGCGTCATCGACCGCCGCTGGCTGCCCGGCCACCGGGTGTACGCCGCCAAGATAGACTTCGGCCGCGTGGCCTACCCCCGCTCGGTGGTGGTGGAGGCGGCGCTGCCCGCCGGTGCGCTCTCGCTGGCCGGACTGGCCGTGCTCGACAGCCGCAGCAATGGCGACTACTCGCCGTCGCTCGACCCCGACTGGCCCCGCGTTTACACCGGCGACACCAAGATCTACCAGAACCGCCGGTTCCAGCCGCGCGCCGCGGTGCCGGCCACCGTCCAGCGCGTCGCCACCGCCGATGAGCAACTGGCCGCGCTGCCCGGCCTGCCCGCTGACGGCGTGGTGCTCACCGAAGAGTCCGAAACCGCTGCCGGCGCCCAGGCGCAGGGCGATCCGGCCGCCGGCAACCGCGTGCAGGGCTCGGTCACCGTGCGCAGCTACCAGCCGGAGCGGGTGCAGCTCGAGGCCAAGCTCGACCGGCCCGGCTACGTGCTGCTGCGCGATAGCTACTACCCCGGCTGGCACGTCAGCGTCGACGGCGTGGAGACCACCGTGCTGCGGGCCGACTACCTGTTCCGGGCAGTGGCGGTGCCGGCGGGCACGCACGCAGTGCAGTTCTGGTACGAGCCACCCAGCCTGCGGATGGGGCTCGTGATCTCGGTGTGGGCCACCGGTGCGGTGTTGGCGGTGCTGGCGTTATGGCCGGCCATCCGCTGGGTCATCGAGGTACGCCGCACCTACCCGAAGGACGCACCACCCGTGCCGTAGCCGTTCGGCGGCGTTGTGCGGCCAGCCCCAAGGGTACCCCGAGGGCGGGCGGAGGGCGCAATGCATTGCGCAGCTACGGGGTGGAGGCCTGCCTCACGCACAACGCGCGTTGGTGTTGCCTGAGCCTGTCGAAGGCACCACCGCCACCGCGTCGGACCGGTACCCATCCCCAGGCGGCAGCCGGAGGTGGTTCGACAGGCTCACCACGAGCGGTCTTCTATCTCGCCCCTACCGCTTCCGCTGTGTCACGAACTCACCAATGCCGGGCAGCCCCCGCCGCTACAACGGGTGGGTGCGCAGCCACGTCACGTAGTCGGCCATGCCCTTGTCCACGTCGTACCGCGGGGTGTAGCCAAACACCTCTTTGATGCGGGCCACCGAGAGGTAGTTGTTGGGCTGGTTGCCCTTGGGGTTGGCGCCCGGCTTCAGGTTCACCTTGAAGTCGGGCTGCACCGCCTTCACCGCGTCGGCAAGCTGTTTGAAGCTGGCTTCTTTGCCGGCGCTCACGTTGTAGACCCGGTACGGCAGCTTGTCGGCCACGGTCACCTTCGCGAAGATGTTGGCCACGTCCTTCACGTTGGAGTAGTCGTTGGGGTCGTCCTCGAACGGTGCGCCCGCCGGGCCGTAGTTGGGCTCAATGCCCTTCACGGCGGCGTGGGCGAAGCGGCTGGGCATGTTCATCATGCTGTAGTACATGGGGCCGTACACCGCCCGCATCCGCACCGCACCCACGTCGAGCCCGGTGCGGTCGGCGTAGTTGAACAGCAGCACTTCCGACGCCTTCTTGAACGCCGCGATCTGGTTGGCGCTCTCGATGGGCAGCGGCATGTCTTCGGTGTAGGGGCCGGCTTTCAGGTTTTGGTACACCGTGGATGAACTGGCGAAGGTGAAGCGCTTGGCGCCCACGCTGCGGGCGGCCTCCAGCGCGTTGATGAGGCCGTACATGCTGGTGCGGTAGTCCTCGGCGGGGCTGAGGCCGGCGGGACCCGGCATCGCCAGGTACACAATACCCGACACCTTGTACTTGGTGGCCAGGCCGATCAGGTCGTGGGGGCTGGTCACGTCGAGCTGTTCGACGGTGACGCGCTTGCCCACCTCATCCTTCCAGGCGTCGGGCACGCGGTAGGAGCTGTGGTAGGTGACGACGACGTCCTCGCCTTCGTCGAGCAGGCTGCGGACGGTGTGCAGGCCGATGAAGCCCATGCCGCCGGTTACAAGAATCATGTGCAGTGCCTCCTAAGTGGGCTGGCAGTTCGCCAGCTTCTCATGCTGCTATGCCGTCGATAGGTCAGATCAGCGTCGGGCTGCAGGGTGTGGGCTCCGTCGCGGCGTATCCCACCCGCCCACCCTCGATCTGTCCAAGATGGGGGGAAACCCCCAAACCCCCTGGCAAGGAGGGCTGCGCCCTCCCTGCACTCACCACCGGACACGTACACCGCTGGTCTTGAGCCGTCGAAGGACGCTCCAAAGACGACCGTCCGAGCACTGCTGCCGGCTACTGCCAGGTGGCGAAGGCCATGCCACAGCCGGTGCCGCCGGCCGAGCGGTAGGCCGGCACGTAGTCGATGAGGTGCATCTGCTGGTCGTGCAGCGCGCCGGCGGCGGCCAGCCACACCAGCTCTTGGCCGTTGCCACCCTTGAAGCGGGCCTTCGGCAGGGCGCCGATGGCGGCCACGTCCTTGCGGTCGATGATGTCCAGCACCCTGCGGTCCATCTCTTCGTCGACCACCGGGTGGCTGAAGCCGCCGACCGCCAGCACACCCACCCGGATGTCCTGCGGGAAGCTGGCGACGGCATCGGCGATGCCCCGGCCAATCTCGTAGAAGCGCTTGGGGGTGGGGACGTTGGGCGGATAGCTGGCGTTGAAGATCACCGGCAACAGCGGCACCTGCTTGCCCTCCAGCAGCCGGGTCTGGGTAAATCCGAACGGGTGGCCGATGCTCTGGCCCTCCAGCAGGTAGCGGGAGTGCGCGATGTTGATCTGCGACTCCAGGCTGAAGTGCCACATGATGTGGTGGCCCAGCTCGTGCGCGCCCGGCAACTCCAGCGTCTCGGTCCCATAGGCCCACGCGCCGGCCTTGGTGGCCGCTGGGGCGTTTTCCGCGATCTTGCGGGGCAGGTAGGGCACGGTCTCGCCGAAGTACAGCATGCACGACGGCCGCATGTGCTCGCTGAACAGGTAGTTCTCGTCATCGGCGAACACCACCAGGGCGTCCAAAGCGGTGTCGCGCAGCGCCTTGCCGATGCTGGCAATGTGCTGCTGGCAGCGGGCATGCCGCGCCGCCATCTCGGCCGGGGCCACCGCCGCTGCGACACCTGCGCCCGCCGTCGCCACCAGCTCGTCGTAGCTGTGGTCCTGGCCGTCGGGGCCATTGAGGTGGGCGGCGCTCTTGTCGCGCTCGCCCATGGAGGCCCAGACCTCGGGCGGGACGTGCAACTGCGGGCTGAAGGACGTGGCGAATCCGGCGACTATGCGGGCCATGCAATGGGCTCCTGACGATGTGGAGGTGGGGCGTTGTGCCTCAAACAGTGTAGTAGGTGGGAGTGGGTTGTCAACGCGCGGGGCAGCGGCCTAGGCGTTCGGCGTGCGGGGCACGAACTGTGTGCACGCGAGTGGGCGGGACTGCAGGATGGATCCCCGTCACGTCGCATCCCACCCGCCCTCCCTCGATCTGGCTAATTGGGGGGACACCCCCCAAAGCCCCCTGGCAAAGAGGGCTTTGCCCTCTCTGCACGCTCCCGCGGGCGGGCCTGCTGCCGCCGTGACGGTGCGCTTGACGGCAGTTCGTTTCGCAAAAGGTGTCTTTACGCGCGTTCCGTCTTGGAACCGTTCGATAGGCCCCCCGCCCACCGGTGGAACCTGCCCGCTGATGATAGCGCCTGGCCGGTCTCTGATCGATGGGCGGTGTCACCTCGGCGACGGTGGCCGGTGATTCGCGCATTGGTGTTGCTGATGCCGGCCGATCGGTAGGGGCGATTCACGAAGGAGATTACCACCTTAACAAAGCATCGTTCCTGCCGTAGACTGGCGGCATGGCACCACTACGCCGACTTTTCAGTTTATCCACCTCGCCCGCTTGGCTCATCGTTATCGGCAGGATTGTGGAGTTCCTCTACAAGGCACTCGAAACTTGGAGTAATGCCGACTTCGCGCTTAGCAAGGCTTCGGTAATTATGGAAACGGCCTGGAACTTCCTGGGATCACCCCTGGCTGTCATCCTTGCAATTGGCTGGTTATTTGCCAATGCTTATGGGTGGCCCCAACGCGCTCTGGCACGGATTCGTCAGGTAAGTCACGCCACCATGAGCCGTGATGGGACGACTCCAGTAGTAATGGATAAAGGGAGACTGCTATCATCGCTGAGCGCTCTACAGAGTGAGGGTCTTTGGCTACAGACTGAGATTGATAACGGGAATATTACCACGGAGTACCAGTGGGCGGTTTGTGACGGGGCGATCATATTATGGTTCAGATCGATAAAACGTACACTGGAAGCATGGGATGAGATTGACAAATCTCGGCTATTTGGATTTGAGGCTCTACCCGCTTTTCCGGCGAGCACTGGTCCGCAGGAGGATCGCATCAGGGCGATGCGAGAACAAATCAAGCGGATTGATGGTCGCATCGCTGCTGTTATGCGAGACCTCAAGAAATGAGCGTCTTGTACTCCAGGTTCCCCTCATCAACAACCGCACGAGGGTGTCCCGGAACATGTGGTCGTTGTCGTGGTTGTTGAACCGTCACTCAAGCTTTTGGACGTGCGCCGGAAGATACTTACGCTCAGATGGTGGTACGTCCCGATGCTGCCGGACGCCCGCTGGACTTAGGCGATTCGTGAATCGCCCCTACAGGGAGGGATGTCCATCCGGCCAGCACGCGAACCGTTGGAGTGCTGGCATTCGTGAGCCGCTCCAGTCGCGGGAGGCGGCCTTGATGGTCTCCAGCTTGGTGTAGAGGCCGGAGGTGGAGCCGGGGAAGGTGTAGCTCGCCACGATCCTGGGGTTGTACATCACCTCCACCGGCAGCCAGTAGAGCGGCACCTGCTGCACCGAGTCGAACAGCAGATCGCCGAGCTGCCGCCACAGCGCTTCCTGCTTGGTGTCGTCCAGTTCGGCGCGCACCCGCTGGAACAGGGTGTCGATCTCGGGGATCTGCACCGCGTGGCCGTTGGAGGGCCGGTTGAAGTAGGTGTTGAACACCCACACATTCCTAGCTGAGTTGACACGCGCGTGCGAAATGCTTGGTTTGGGCCTACCGAGGATCACCAGCCTTCACGAGGGCCGCCCCAGGGTGCAGGATGGAGCCGAGCAACCACCGGACACGGCGACCGGACGGTTTGCCTTGGCCTACCAGAGGGTGGCGCGGGAGCGTTCGGGCCACTCGCGGTCGTAGGGTTCGCCGCCCATGCGGCAGTCGGAGAGGTCGGCCACGATGGCGCCAACGCTGGGGAGGGTGGCCTCGTCCACGTGGAGGGCTGGGTTCCACAGGTCGGAGCGCAGGATGGCGCGAGCGCACTGGAAGTACACCGCTTCCACCTGGAGCGCTGCCACGCCGGTCACGAGCTGGGTTGGGTCGAGGTGCAGGGATCCGCCTCCAACGAGCCGCGGCGGCGTTGGCGTGCGCCGGTTACGGGATGCTGTTGCCGGGTGCGCTCTCTGCCTGGGCGCCGTCTACGGAAACGACGGACACCGCCACCGCCAGCTTTGCGGTGGACTCGGCCTCGGCGGTGCCGGTGAAGCCGGTTTCGCCTGCGAAGGCGCTGGCATCCGCGGTCACCCTGCCGAAGGGCGGCACGTTGCGGAACGAGGGCGCTTGCACCAACACCCCGTTCTGGTCGTAGAAGCGCACCGTGATGTCGCCAGTCTGCGCGTCAACGTTCATCACGTCGATGGTGGTACGGAGGCCTTTAGGGTCGGCGGCGGTAGCCCACCGCACGTAGGGCATGGAGACCTTGCTGGCGCCTGCGCCCGGCCCCGCATAGCCGCTGGAAAGGTCGCCGCCATTGGCATTGACCACGGCCGCAATAGCCGCCGTCGCTTTTACCACGGCCGTGCCCGACCATCCCGTGGGCACTCCACCGGAGCCCGGAGTTACCACCTGCTTCTGGTAGGGGCCTAGAACGACGCGGGTGGAGCCTGCCTGGGCGCCACTGGCGCTAAAAAACGTGACGTCGGCCTGGCTGCCCGTGCTGGTGGCGTTCTGAATGGAGATGAACGAGGTGGTGCGGCGGTCACCGTTCTGGTACTGCAGCGACGGGAAATACGCAGAGGTGCTCGCGGCGGCCACGCCCTCGTAGGTGCTTGCGCCGGCGCCGTTCAGCCGGGGCTGATGCACAACGGCCGCCACCCGGCTGGTGCCCGACTCGATAAGCGCCGAGCCCGTCCAGGGCGCCGGCAGCGACTGCCCGCCCGGCAGGTTGCCGGCATCGTAGTAATGGCTGGAGTTGGCGGCAATGGCGTCGGTGAACTGGGCGGTCTGCACGCCGCTGAACCGCTCGAAGAACCGCACGGTGACCTGCGCCTGCGAGTTGTCGATGCTCTGCACCGCCAGCAGGCTGGTCTGGTCGTTGTAGCCATTGGAGATGGAGGGCACGAACACGGTGGCGGCGCCGTCGCTGAAGCCGGTGTAGAGGGTGCGGTTGACGGCAGGGTTGGTGGCGTCGAAGCCAAGCCAAGTGGCGGTGACCGGCTGGTTGCTGCTGACCACGGCCGACCCGCTGAACCCGGGCGGGAGTTCGGGGATGGACTCGGTATCGACCGACAGGAAGCCCTTGGACGGGATGGGTGCGGGGAGCGTGTAGCTCTTGGCGAGGGCGCCGTTGCTGTTGTAGAAGTTCAGCACCACCGTGGCAGGGTTGCCGCCGTCGTTACGGAGCAGCACCGTGCCCGACCACTGGGCGGTGGCGGCCGGCCCCTGGGCGGGCGCCGCCACAAAGCCTGCCTGGGCCTGCCAGACGGTGCCGGCTCCCCCCACCGCAAGGGCGGCGATGGCGGCGGCGATAATGAGACGGAAGCGCCGGGCTCCGGGCATGCGACCTCCCTGTCGACACACAAACTCTCGTGGTTAAGCTACCACGCTCACCCCTATTTGGCTACGCGATGGTGGGCTGGGGCGGGCGGTGATACGACCACGGGCTGAAGCCCGAAGCTAAACGTCTTGCAGCCGCGGGCTTACGGGGAGCGGAGGGAAAGGGCCGTGGTTTGTTCACGGATTCAGGGGCGGTTTCGCGCCCGCGGTCACTCCGCTTGCGGCCCGCCAGCCGCTGCGCCACCAGCGCGGCAGCGGTCCGCCGGGCCGGCCGGCCGCACGGTTCACCGAGTACACCACCACCAGCAACAGGTACGAAACCACCAGTAGGAACAGCGAGGTCTCGCCCGCACCCTGATAGTCCAGCACCTGTACCCGGTCGTAAATGTCGATAGACACGGTGCGGGTGACGCCGGGGATATTGCCGCCCACCATCAGCACCACCCCAAACTCGCCCACCGTGTGCGCAAAGCTCAGCACGCATCCGGTCACGATGCCCGGCATGGCCAAGGGCGCCACCACCCGCCGCAGCGTCGTCAGCCTGCCCGCCCCGCAGGCGTACGATGCCTCCAGCAGCACCCGGTCCACACTCGCAAACGCCGCCGTGAAGGGCTGCACCGCGAACGGCAGGCTATACAGCAGCGACGCCAGCAGCAACCCCTCGAACGTGAATGGCAACCGGCTGGCGGTCAACGCTTCGTACAGCCTGCCCAAGGGACTGTTTGGCCCCAGCGCCACCAGCACGTAGAAGCCCAGCACCGTCGGCGGCAGCACCAGCGGCAGCGCCACCACCGATTCCACCAGCACCTTGGCACGAAAGCGGCTGAAGGCCAGCCACCATGCCAGCGGCAGGCCCACCACGAGCAAGACGGCTGACGTGAGCAACGCCAGCCGTGCGGTAAGCGCGATGGCTTCCCAATTCACGCGCTAGCCCGGCGCCTCGTACCCAAACCTCTGCAGCACGGCCATGCCTTCCGCACCGGTGACAAACGCGATGAGCTTCGCGGCGTTGGCCGGTTGCTTCGACGCCTTGACGATAACGACCCCCTGTTCGATACGCGGGTACATGGTCTGCGGCGCCACCCAGTAACGGCCGGCGTCCTTGAGTGCCGGGTCCAGCGCCTGCGACAGGGCCAGGAAGGCGATGTCGGCCGCCCCTGTCTGCGCGAACTGGGCCGCCTGCGCCACGTTCTCGCCCAGGACGATGCGGCGCTGCAGCGAGTCGTACAAGCCAACCTGCTTCATGGCGGCGACGGCGGCGGCGCCATAGGGCGCCGTTGCCGGATTCGCCAGTGCGATCTTCCGCACGGCAGGCTGCGCCAGCGCCTCCATGCCCTGCTTCTCCACGTCCACCGCGGTGGTGCGGGGCGCCCACAGCACCAGTGTGCCGGCGGCGTAAGGCTTCACCGACTCGCGCACGCCCTGCCCCGCATCCGCCAGCCGCTTCGGAAAGTCCATGTCGGCCGAGAAGAACACGTCGAACGGCGCCCCGTTCTGGATCTGCTGATAGAACGTCCCCGACGCCCCGTAAACCAGCTTCAGCTTCACTCCGGCCGCCTGCTCGAATTTCGGCGCGAGTTCGTGCATGGCCAGCTGGAAGTTCGCCGCCACCGCCACCGTCAACTCGTTGGGGCCGGCGGCCGCCACCGTCGGCAAGGGCGTGCCGGGCACCGGCGTGTTGAGCGGCACATCGGACGTGCGGCCCGGTACCACCGCCGGCGCGCAGCCACCCAGCAACAGCACCGCAAATACCGGCAATGCTGCGTACAACGCCTGTCGCACGATTGTTTGGCTCCACATGCCTCTAGCCTACCAGCGCCACCCGGCTGGAACATCGGGCAGACTGCACAAACCCCCGGTTCCCTTCCCCTTTGGGAGAGGGTTAGCAGTCACCTCGTCGTCGGACTCCTCGGAATGACATGAGCCGTGGGCCCACGGACCATGTCGCTCCGAGTGGCCCACCAACGTGCACGCCACCCCCATCACCCCGTAAGCTAAACGCGCAAGCAGCACGGAAGGCGGTGCGTGTGCCCGATAGCCCACTCCAAGAGTTGCTGCGCTCCTACCACGAGCGCGGCCTTGCCACCGAGTTCTGCGACTACGTGCTGGGCACGTTGGTCGACTACGACCGTGCCCACGACACCGACCTGCTCCACACGCTGCGGGTCTACTTCCGCAGCAATGGCAACGCCATAGTGGCCGCCCGCCGTCTCTTCCTGCACCGCAACAGCCTCCAATATCGCCTCGACCGCATCGCCGAGGTGTTGGACTGTGACCTGCACGACCCGCAAACCCGCCTGGCGCTGAACCTGGCCATCGAGATGGCCGAACTGATCCAGGGACTCCCCAGCTTCGAGGAGGGCTAGATGGACGTCAGCGCCCGCAACCGCCTGCCCGGCATCATCACCGACATCCGCGTCGAGGGTCTCGTCGCCCAGGTGGAGTTGAAGGTGGGCGATAACCACGTGGTCGCGCTCATCACCGCCGAGGCCTGCCGCGAGTTGGGCCTGAAGGTCGGCGGCCGCGCCACCGCAGTGGTCAAGGCCACCTCGGTCATGATTGCCTCGGACCTCGGCATCGCCTGAACATCGGGTGGGAACATCACCCGAGTGGCGGCTTTGCCCGCTACACGCCGGCCCGCGCCGCCTGCTGCTGCCGGATGCGCCAGATAACATAGCCACTGCCGGCCGCCAGCGTGCCCACTACCAGGAAGAACACCACCGAACTCCCCTGGTCGTAGTCGCGGTCTGCACTCACGAACATCTCGGCCTCCAGCGTGCCCGGTCCGCGTGGGCCGTCCACCGAGACGGTATAGTGCCACTGCCCGGCATCTTTGATCTTGATGTCCGAGGCGCCGTACTCCTCGGGCCTGGCGTGCACCATCGCCATGATTGGCGCGCCGCGCACGCCCGCCGGGTTGGTGGGGGTGAGCTGCACGCGGACGTCGGGCACCGGAGCGCGCGTCTGGGCGTCGCACACTCCCACCGTCATCTGCGCCGTTCCCACCATCGGCTGGGCGGGGTTCACCATCAGCCACAGGAAATAAGGCCCTGATACGCCGAGCGCCAGGGGCCGCATCCTATCGTCGGTGCAGCCGTTGGGGTCGGCGGCGCTGGCGCTTTGGGCTCCGGCTGGGGCCAGTGCGCACACCGCCACTACCGCCAACACGCCCAACACGTGGAACAGTTTCATTCGTCTCCCTCAGCTTCCGGCGCTGCGGCGCGTTGCCGCAGTTGCCATACAAAGAATCCGGCGAGCGCCAGCAGGCCCGCATTCACACCCATCAACAGCGCCACGCCATCGGCGCCGCTGCTCGCGCTGGCCGGGCCAGGCAACACGTCCAACTTGGCCTGCACGTCTGCCGGCCCCATGCCGCTCTCGATATGCACGGCGTAGACCCAGGGTCCCGGCTCAGTCAGCGTCAGCGCCGCCTCGTACTCCTCCACCGCCAGTTCGCGGCTGTGGCCCTGCACCACTGGCTGCGCCCTGCCCGACGGGCTCACCGGCCTGATGTCGACCTGGGCGCCCTCCACCGGCAGCAGGGTGTCGCCGTCGCACACCCCCACCACCATCTGCAGCGGGCCAACCGCGGGGCCGGCAGGCTTCACGCCCACCGACACGATGTACGGACCTGCGAACGTCAGTTCAAGCAGTTGGGTGCTCGGGTCGGCGCAGACGCCGGGGTGAGCGGCCACCGGCCTGGGTGCAACCGTGAGCATGAGCGCCGCGAACAGGACGGCGCCCATCAAACACCGGCATGGGGTACGCACTGCCCGTGACCCAACCCACGAGCGGACCAACTGGAACATGGACCGTGGCTAGACGACGCCCAACCGTTCTTTCAGATACCCCACCACGGCGGGCAGCAGCACCACCTCGAACTCCTTCTGGGGCCGGGGCTTCACCTCGGCGGCCGCTTGGCCGATGGTGCGGGGGCTCACCGTCACGCGGTACGGCAGGCCCAGCAGGTCGGCGTCGTTGAACTTCACGCCCGCCGACTCCACCCGGTCGTCGAACAGCACCTCGATGCCGGCGGCCTGCAACTCGGCGTACACGCCATGGGCGGCCACCGCGACGTCCGGATTGTCCAGGTTCAGGCCCACCAGGTGCACCTGGTAGGGGGCGATGGCCGCCGGCCAGATGATGCCGCGGGCGTCGTGGTTCTGCTCCACCGCCGCCGCCACCAGCCGGCTGACGCCGATGCCGTAGCACCCCATGATGATGGGCTTCTCGGCGCCCGCGGCATCCGTGAACATGGCGCCGAGCGCCTCGCTGTAGCGCAGGCCCAGCTTGAAGATGTGGCCCACTTCGATGCCGCGCTGCTCGTGCAGGTGGCCGCCGGTGCAGCGGGCGCACGTGGAGCCCTCGCCCGCCAGCGCGATGTCCAGCACCAGATCGGCCTTGAAGTCGCGGGGATAATTCACGTTCAGCAGGTGGTAATCGGGCTTGTTGGCCCCCGCCACGAAGTTCTTGCCCATCAGCACCGAGTCGTCGGCCACCAGCTTGAAGCCGGTGAGCCCTACCGCCGATGCCGAGCCCGCCACCAGCTTGGCGGCCGTCACCTCGGCGTCCACCGCCAGCCGCAGCTCGGTGGCGTGCAGCGCGTTCTTCAGCTTGATCTCGTTCACGTCCAGATCACCGCGGATGGTGACGAACACCAGTTCGCCGTCGGCGATGTAGAACACGGCCTTCAGGGTGTTGCACTCGGGCACGCCCAGAAACTCCGCCAGCTCCGGGATGGTCTTCTTGCCGGGGGTGTGCACCTCGCCGACTTCCCGCTCCGGCTCGTCGGCGCCCGCCGGCTTCACAAACTCCGCCTTCTCGCCGTTGGCCGCATAGCCGCAGCCGGAGCAGATGAGCACGGCGTCCTCACCGCTGTCGGCCAGCAGCATGAACTCGTGCGAGCCCTTGCCGCCGATGGCGCCGCTATCGGCCTCCACCATCACCGAGGGCAGGCCGCAGCGGCTGAACACGTTGGTGTACGCGCCCTTCATCGCCTCGTAGGTGGCGTCCAGGCTGGCTTCGTCGGCGTGGAAGCTGTAGGCGTCCTTCATCACGAACTCGCGCCCGCGGATGAGGCCGGCGCGCGGCCGCGGCTCGTCGCGGAACTTCACCTGGATCTGGTAGGGCGTCATGGGCAGGTCGCGGTAGCTGCGCACGTTCTCTTTGACCAGGGTGGTGATGACCTCCTCGTGGGTGGGCCCCAGCACCATCTCGCGCTCACGGCGGTCCATCAGCCGGAACAGCGTGCCGCCCATCGCCCCGTCGCGGCCGCTCTCCTGCCACAGCGAGCGCGGATGCAGCACCGGCATGAACAGCTCCTGCCCGCCGACCGCGTCCATCTCCTCCCGCACCACCTGCTCGATCTTGCGCAGCACGCGCCAGCCCAACGGCAGCAGGCTGTACACCCCCGCCGTGAGCTGCGATATCATGCCCGCCCGCACCAACAGTTGGTGACTGATGGTCTCGGCGTCCGAAGGTGGCTGCCGCAGGGTCTTGCCTAGAAGTTTTGAATACAGCATTGATTGGTACTCACTCGTTCAGTAGGTCGATGAATTCCGTAACCGAGAGCCCGGCGCGGTTCAGGATGCCGCGCAAGGTCCCAGCCTTCAGGGTGCGGTGCAAGGGTACGCTCGCCCATCGTTTCGTACCGGGGTGCCTCATGATGTAGTGGCTGCCCACCTGCCGTTGGAACAGGAACCCCGCCCGCTCCAGCGCCACCAGCGTTTCCCGTCCAGACGCAACGGGCAGCGGGGCATCAGACGGCGGCAGGTAGACGCACCTCGACCTCGCAGGTCTCGATCGTCATCGGCAACCCATCTTCACGCCGGCCGGCAAGAACAGCGGCGACCTCGCCGGCAATCACCTCAGGGGTTTCTTCGAGAGGACGCTCACCTTCGTCGGCCATGCATTCCAGCAAGAGCTCGATAGCCTCGGTGATCATGGCGAGGGCCTCACCGAGGGTATCGCCCTGGCTCACCGCGCCAGGCACTGCCGGACACGTCACCGAATACCCCACGGCCTCGGGTTGGAGTATGACCGTGTATTTCACTGCCCGCCTCCGCGCTGAAGGTTGTCTCACTTATAGTAGGACACGGCACGAGGAGGTGCACGGCCTTTGACAACCAACACGCTGCTCCGCTGGACACCGCGGGTGTTCGGCCTGCTGTTCGCCGCTTTCCTCGCGCTGTTCGCCCTCGATGTCTTCGAGCCGGGGCGCCCGCTGGCGTACATCGTGGTCGGGTTCCTCATCCACCTGCTGCCCACCTATCTCGTCGGCGCCGCCACGGTGGTGGGATGGCGCAACCCGGCGTTGGGCGGCCTGGCCTTCCTGGCGCTGGCGGTGGCCTACACTGCCACAGCGGCGGGGCGCTTATCGCCTGTCACCATCGGAGTGCTGGTGGGGCCCGCCGGCGCCATCGCGGCCCTGTTCCTGCTCAGTGCGCTTGCAGCGCGGCGGCCGGAGCGGCCCGGCGGTACTGGCATGCCCACCGCCCCGTCAGAGCGTTCCGAACCGCCCACCGCCTCAGGCTAGGCCCGCCCCGCGCCGCTCACTCCTCGCTCTCGGACATCACCGGGCCGCGCCATGCCGCGAACGGTCACAAGAGGGCCATCGGGTTTACACTGCCATGCCGCACGAGAGCGGTATAGCCACAGTTCTACCGCATCGTCCAACCTGTTGCGGTGCCCACAGGCACGTAGTACGCTGCGACCATTCTGCGGCGATAGTCCGCACTCATTTTTTGGGGCAGTCCACGAGGCTATTCACAATGCCTAGTTGGAGGGGTGGATGAAGGGCCAGGGTCTGTACGCATGGTCCCTTAGGTTCGAGCGCTTTATTTGGGGCTTCACCATCGTGCTGGTGTTCCTGCTGTTTGCGGCGGGCCCGGCGCTACAGAAGCTGGTGGTGACGAGTCGCATAAGCGACCCGAACGCTGCCGCGCTGTGGCTCATCGGCGGCTCGGCCTTGGTGGTGTACGGGTTCGCGTTCATCTGGCCCATGCTGGGTGAAATCCTGTGGGACATGCTCCTGGGACGCGAGTACGAGCAGTACAGCACCTTCAACGGCAACATCGGGTCCTACCGCTCGTGGACGCGTTCGATGCTCATCATCGTGTTCACCTACGTCATCGTGACGGTCACCGCGCTCGACCCGTTCGCCGTGGTGACCGACGCGAAGGCAGCCTTCGGAGACTTCGTCACGACGACCTCCCAGGAGCTGCCCAAACAGGTGGCGGGCGACCTCGCCGACTCGACCAACACTGCCATTGCCACCGCCGCGCAGGAGGCCGCCAAGACCGGCAAGGTCCAAGCGGAGCCAAGCGCCATGGAGAAGGCCGTCACAAAGGTGTGGGGCGGCGTCGACCGCTTTGTCCGCTCGCAGATCGACCAGAGCATGAACAAGGCGAAGACGGCCATCGACAACCGGGTGGCGGCGAACCTGGTGGTGCTCACCTGGGTGCCGCTGTGGGCCATTCTCGCCGTGTTTGCCCTGGGCCACACGTGGTTTCCGATAGGCCTGCTCACCTACATTCCGGGCGTTACGCTGCCGTGGGAAAAGCTGGGCAAGCTCAAGGGCTTCAAGCCCAGCATGCCCCAGCCGGTTGCCCGCGCCCGTGCGCGCGACGTTATCGGCGCCTACGCCGCCCCCGCGGAGCAGAAGGCCAAGGAACTGCCGGCCAGCAGCAGCAAGAGCCCGAACACACCCAACGCCGGCAAGGGCGGCGTGCAGGAAGGACAGTGGCGGGAGGTGCCTCCCGAGCCGCCTCGCCGCCCCGGCGATCGTGGCCGCATGTACTAGCGGTAACCTAGCCAGTGAACGCCGGCACGAGGGTGAGCGCGGGAATGACCTCCATCGGTATCAGCCGTTTGTTGACTGGATCGGCAGCCAGCCCGAAGCCCTCCAGTGTGAACGCACCGAGCAGCGACAGGCTGCTCTCGTCGCCGAACACGCACAAGGTGTGGCGAACACGACCACCGATCCGCACTGTGGCTTCTGCGATGTCGCGGCGGATGCGGCCCCCGTCCGCCAGCACAACCGTCTGCTGCTCAGTTGGCGCCACGCCCAGACGGCGCAGCACGCTGGCCGGCACCCACGAGTACAGCGACCCGGTGTCCACCATCACATGTCGATGGTGACGAACGGCCCGGCTGGCGTGGCGGCAATCTCGACCGGTTGGTGGAAGGTGCCCATGGCTACAGTTTCTCAGCCTCCTCCATCAGCACGTCGAACATCTCGGACTCGTCCACCGTCCGGAAGATCTCGCCGTGCCGGAAGATGACGGCGCGGCCCTTGCCGCCGGCAATGCCCAGGTCGGCGTCCTTCGCCTCGCCGGGGCCGTTCACCACGCACCCCATCACGGCGATCTTGACCTGCTTGTCCATGGTGCGCAGCCGGTCCTGCACTCGGGTGGCCAGACCGATGAGGTCGATCTGCGCCCGCCCGCACGAGGGGCACGCCACCAGGGTGGGGCCCTTCTGGCGCACGTTGGTGGCGCGCAGGATCTCGTAGCAGGTGTCGATCTCCTCCACCGGGTCGCCGGACAGCGAGCAGCGGATGGTGTCGCCGATGCCTTCCATGAGCAGCGTGCCGATGCCGATGGCGCTGCGGATGGAGCCGGGTTTGGGGGTGCCCGCCTCGGTCACGCCCAGGTGCAGCGGGTAGGGCATCAGCTTGGCGATGCGGCGGTTCGCTTCGATCATGGCGTACACGTCGAAGGCCTTCACCGATAGCTTGATGTCGTAGAAGCCCTCTTGCTCCAGCAGTTGGATCTCCTCCATGCCAGCGCGCACCATGCGCTGCACCAGCCACTCGCCGGCCAGCTTGGCGTCGGCGCCCTCGGGCATCAGGTCGCCCTCGCCGGTGAGCGGCGGCAGGCTGCCCTCATTCACGCCGATGCGGATGGGGATGCGCGCGGCCTTGCACGCTGCCACCACCGCGCGAATTTTCTTGGGGTCGCGGATGTTGCCGGGGTTGAGGCGGCAGCAGTCGACGCCCTGGTCCACGGCGATGAGGGCGTTGCGGTGGTCGAAGTGGATGTCGGCCACCAGCGGGATGGTGATGCGCTTCTTGATGGCGCCGATGGCGCGCGCCTGCTTGTCGTCGAGGCAGGAGACCCGGATGATCTCGCAGCCCGCCGCTTCCAGCACGTGGATCTGCGCGACGGTGGCGTCGACATCGGCGGTGCTGGTGGTGCACATGCTCTGCACCACCACGGGCGCGCCGCCGCCCACTTTCACCCCCCCCACAAACACCGGGCGGGAGTCGCGGCGGGGCCGCGGCCCCACCTCCGTCACCATAACCGTAGCGTCGTGGATGTGTTCCGCGGTCATCGGATGATGTTCCCTCCGGTTACTAAGCGCTGAACGTCGAAGAAGCTGACGATGATCACGAGGCCCATCAGCACGGCGAAGCCGACGGCGTGCACGAACCCCTCGCGCTCGGGCGAGATGCGGCGGCCGCGCCGCACCCACTCGATCAGCACGAAGACGATGCGGCCGCCGTCCAGCATGGGGATGGGCAGAATGTTCATGATGGCCAGGTTCATGCTGAGAAAGGCCATCCATTCCAGCAGCGGCTGGATGCCGGTCTTGGCGACCTCGCCGGTGGCCTGCGCAATGCCGATGGGGCCCGTGACGGCCGGGCCGCTGTCCGTCTCGTGCGGCACGAACATGGAGTAGATGCCGTTCTTGAACAGCGTCAGCATGTCGAAGCTGGTGCGTACCGCCGTGCCCAGGGCGTCGGGCAGGCCCATGGCCGCCGTCTTGTGCTGGGTCTGGCCGGGGTCCATGCCAATGACGATGCCGGTGGCGCCCTGGCCCTTCGGTGGCGCCCAGCGCGGCGTCACGTGCTGCACCAGTGTCTGACCACCACGCAGCAGCGTCACGGCCATGTCGTTGCCGGTATTGAGTTGCACGTTGTAGGTGACGTCGCGCTGGCTCTCGATGGTGCGGTCGTTGATGCGTTCGATGACGTCGCCGGGCTGGAATCCTGCGGCCATTGCCGGGGAGTCCGGCGCCACGTCGCGCACGAACACCGGGCCGGCCACCGTCTCCCGCGGGATGAGCAGGCTCACCGTCAGCAGCACCACCGGCAGCAGGGCGTTCATGCCCGATCCCGCCGCCAGCACGATGATGCGCGGCAGAATGCCCTTACTGGCGAAGCTGCCGGTCTCACTGGGGTCTTCCTCGCCGAGCAGCCGCACAAAGCCGCCCAGCGGCAGCAGGTTCAGCGTGTATTCGGTGCCCTTGAACTTCTTGCCGAACAGCTTGGGGGGATAGCCCAAGCCGAACTCCTGAACCGTGATCTTGGCCAGCTTGGCCGTGGTGAAGTGCCCCAACTCGTGGGCGATGACCAGCACCAGCAATACGCCGATGAACGAGAAGAGGCCGCCCGAGAACCCGGTAATGCCATCCATAGGGAAGTGCTCCTAGACCGCGAGCGACGGCGTGACCGCGCGCCGTGCCCATGCGTCCGTCTGCAAAAGGTCGTCCAGCGAAGGGTTGGCGACGGGTGTGTGGCGCTGGAGCGCCCGCTCAACACACCGGTGAATCTCCGTAAAGCCAATGCGGCCATCCAAGAACAGCCCCACCGCCTCTTCGTCGGCGGCGCTGAGCACCGCGGGATACGTGCCACCCATGCGGGCAGCGTCGAGCGCCAGTTGCAGGCAGGGGTAGCGCTCCATGTCCACCTCGCCGAAGGTCAACGGACCGAGAGTGGTGAAATCCAAGCACGCTGCTTCCGATGGCAGCCGGTTCGGGTAGGTGAGCGCGAACTGTAGCGGCACCCGCATGTCGGGCACGCCCATCTGTGCCTTGATGGTCCCATCGGGGTACACCACCATGGAGTGCACAATGCTCTCCCGGTGCGCCAGCACGTCGATGCGGGGCAACGGGCAGCCGAACAGCCAGTGGGCTTCCATCACCTCGAACCCCTTGTTCATCAATGTCGCCGAGTCCACCGTGATCTTCGGGCCCATCTGCCAGGTGGGATGTCGCAGCGCCTCGGCCGGCGTCACGCCTGCTAAGTCGGCGAGCGGCCGGTCGCGGAAGGCCCCGCCCGATGCCGTGAGCACGATGCGGTCGTAGACCGGCCACGGCTCGCCCCCTTCGCCAATCAGGCACTGCCAGATGGCGCTGTGCTCGCTATCCACTGGCAGCAGCGTGCCGCCGTACTGCGCGGCGGTTGCCGTCACCAGCGCGCCCGCCATCACGAACACCTCTTTATTCGCCAACGCCACCTGTTTGCCCGCCCGCAGCGCCGCCAGCGCCGGCAGCAACCCGGCCCGGCCCACGGTGCCCACCACCACCAGGTCGGCCTCCGGCAGCGCCGCCAGCTCCTCTAACGATCCATACGAGAGCGGCGACGCTCCGGGACCATCCAGCCGGCTCCCGTCTTCCAGTGAGACCCACTGGGGACGGAACTCTCGGACCTGCTGGGCCAGCAGCGCGCGGTTGCGGCCTGCGGCCAGCCCCACCACCCGGAACCCCGGCGTACTCCGCACAATGTCGAGCGTCTGACGGCCGATGGACCCGGTGGAGCCGAGGATGACGAGGCGCTTCAGGGAACTGGGGTACCGATCTGTGCGATCCATGCAAGGTAATGGTACACGAGCGGCCCTACGAACAACAAAGCGTCGATGCGGTCCAGCATGCCCCCGTGTCCCGGCAGCAGCGACCCTGAGTCCTTGACGCCGGCTACCCGCTTCAGGTAGGACTCGGCCAGATCGCCGCCCTGGGCCACCAGCGCCAGCACCGGCCCCAACAGCAGCAACGGCCACACCACCGGCAGGCCCAGCAAGTAGGCGAACACCGGCACCGCCACCGTGGTCACAACCAGCCCGCCGATGGCGCCCTCCACCGTCTTGCCGGGGCTGACGACCGGCGCCAGCTTGTGGCGGCCGACCCGGCGGCCCACGGCATAGGCTGCGGTGTCGTTGGAGAAGGTGGCGAAGAGGGTCAGCAACACCCAGCCGGCACCGAACGCCGTCAGCTCCAGCCAGTAGGCCATAAGCGTGCCGAAGAGCGCGATGGCGAGCAGCCAGAAGGTCTCGCCGGCGCGGGCGGGCGGCGGCGCCTGCGGCCGGGTCGCCGCGCAGGCGAGGATGAGCGCCACCAGCAACACGCTCGTCAGGGGTGTTTCCACCAGCAAATACGCCGCACCCACGCTGCCCAGTGCTGCGGTCATGCCCCAACGGGTCGATGCGCCGTCCTGCCGGGCCAGCCCGAACAGCTCCCACATGCCCAGCAAGAGCGCCACTGTCACTATCACCCGCAGCGCGGGCGCGCCCATGGCGCCGGCCACCAGCAGCAGCGGGATGCCCACCGCCGCCACCAACAACCGCTGCGAGAGGTTACTCATGCGGAACATCCCCTCCCTTGGAGGGAGGGGTAGGGGAGGGGAGAAGTTACCGCCGACACGCGTTCTGCCATCACTTCAGCCCCACCTAACCTCCCCCTGCCAGGGGGAGGAACCGGAGTTTCGGATCGCTATGCCTCGTCGCGGCCGCCAAACCGCCGCTGCCGCTGGCCATAGGCCACCAACGCAGCGCGGATGTCCTGCGGGCCGAAGTCCGGCCAGTAGGTCTCGGTGCTGTAGTACTCGGCGTACGCCGCCTGCCAGATGAGGAAGTTGCTGAGCCGCATCTCGCCGCCGGTGCGCACAATGAGGTCCGGGTCGGGGACGCCGGCGGTGTACAACCGCTGGCTGATCGCCGCCTCGTCGATGGCCTCGGGCGGCACGCCATCGCGCACCAGTTGGCGCACCGCGTCCACCAGCTCGCGCCGCCCGCCGTAGTTGAAGGCGATGCAGAGCACCATGTGGTCGTTGCGCTTGGTCAACTCCACGCCTCGCTCGATGGCCGCGCGCAGGTGCGGCGGCACGTTCTCCCACGAGCCGATGTGCCGCACCTGCACGCCCCGCCGGTGCAACTCCTGGGTCTCGCGGTCGATGACCTCCAGCAGGAGAGTGAACAGGCCGCCCACCTCTTCGGGCGAACGGTTCCAGTTCTCGGTGGAAAAGGCGTAGAGCGTGAGGTACTTGACCCCGAAGTCGCCAAAGGTCTGGATGACCTTGCGGATGTTCTCGGTGCCGGCGCGGTGGCCCGCCAGCGTGGGGAGGTGGCGGCGCTTGGCCCAACGGCTGTTGCCATCCATGATGACGGCAACGTGCTGTGGTATGCGGGTGGGGTCGAGGGTTTCGGTAGCTGCGTCCGACGCGGCTGTTCCACGTCCGCGTGATGGCGCCACCGGCTAGATCTCCGACAGCTCGGCTTCTTTGGCCTTACCCGCCTGGTCGATCTTCGCTACATAGCCATCAAGGATCTTCTGCAGAGCGGTCTCGGCGCGCTTCTGCTCGTCCTCGGAGATCTCCTTGCGCTTCTCCATGGCGCGCAACTCGTCCTGCGCCTCGCGGCGCACGTTGCGCAGAGCCACCTTACCGTCCTCAAGCCGCCTATGCACGGTCTTGATCAGGTCCTTGCGGCGGTCCTGCGTAAGCTGCGGGAAGTTCAGCCGGATGATGCTGCCGTCGTTGTTGGGTGTCAGCCCGATATCAGATTTCTGGATAGCCTTCTCGATGGGTTCCAGCGCATTGCGGTCCCACGGCTGGATGGCCAGGGCGCGCGCATCGGGCACCGTGATGGAGGCGAGCTGGTTGAGCGGGGTGGGCGTGCCGTAATAGTCCACCCGCATGTGCTCTACCAAGCTGGCGTTCGCCCGCCCGGTGCGGATGGCGCCCAACTCCCGCCCCTCAACCTCGAGGGTGGTCTGCATCTTGTGCTCAGCCTGGTGCAGAACGTCGTCAATCATGGCTACCTCGGCGGCACGGGCATCTTCGCCCGGGTTCTCAAACTACGCTGACCACATCCTCGGCGATGTAGGTGCCGATGGGCTCGCGGCTCACGGCGCGTACGATGTTGCCCGGGGACAACGGGTCGAACACGAGGATGGGTATATGGTTTTCCATGCACATGGTCAATGCGGTGGTGTCCATCACCGCCAGGCGCCGGCTCAGCACCTCGTCGTAACTCAGCCGGTCGAAGCGCTGGGCGTCGGGCACCTTGCGGGGGTCGGCGTCGTACACGCCGTCCACCTTGTTCTTGCCCATCAGCAGCACGTCGGCGCCCATCTCCAGGCACCGCAGCGCGGCCGCCGTGTCGGTGGTGAAAAACGGGGTGCCGGCGCCCGCCGCGAAGATCACCACTCGGCCCTTCTCCAGATGCCGGATGGCCCGCCGCCGGATGTACGGCTCGGCCACCGCCTGCACCGGCAGTGCGGTCTGGGTGCGGGTCACCATCCCCTCCGACTCCAGCGCGTCCTGCAGGGCCAGGCCGTTGATGATGGTGGCCAGCATGCCGCAGTAGTCGGCGGTGGCCCGGTCCATCAGACCGGTGTAGTCGGCGCCGCGCATAAAGTTGCCGCCGCCCACCACCACCGCCACTTCCGTGCCCAACTGCACCGCCTGCTTGATGGCGCTGGCTAAGAATCGGACCACGCGGGGGTCGACCCCGAACTGTCCATCACCTTGCAGCGCTTCGCCGCTGAGCTTCAGCAGCACCCGGCGGTACGGTTCACCCATCGCCGCTAGCCGGCCCCGAGTTCGAACCGTGCGAAGCGCCGCACCCGGATGTTCTCGCCGGTCTTGGCAATCACGTCCTTCATCACTTCGGCCACAGTGCGGCCGGGCTCCTTGATGAACGGCTGTGCCAGGAGACAGACCTCCTTCGGGTCGTCCTCGGAACCGGCCGGCAACTCGCTAGGGTCCACAAACTTCGGGCTGGTGGCTGCGATCTGCATCGCGATGTCGTGGGCCAGCCCCTTGAAGTCGTCGGTACGGGCCACGAAGTCGCTCTCGCAGTTCACCTCCACCAGCACGCCGATGCGTCCACCGTGGATGTAACTCTCCACCATGCCCTGGCCGGTCTCCCGGTCGGACCGTTTGGCAGCCTTGGAGGCGCCCTGATCCTGTAGCCACTTGATAGCGGCGTCTTTGTTCCCACCGGTCGCCTCTAGGGCGCGGCGGCACTCCATAACACCGGCGCCGGAGCGGTCGCGCAGCTCTTTCACGTCGGCGGCAGAAAACTCAGCCAAGCTTCTCTCCTTGTTGCAGTTCGGGGACGGGTTAGGCGTTCGCCGCCTCGGGAGCGGCCGCCAGGACCGGTTCCGGCTCCGGCTTCTCTTCGTCCTCGTTCGGGTCGTAGATGTGCGACCCGGTGTCCTCCATCACCTCTTCCTCGCCGTAGTACTCGCGGGCCGCCAGGCCTTCGAGCACCGCGTCCGCCATCTTGCCGGTGATGAGCTTCACCGCGCGGATGGCGTCGTCGTTGCCGGGGATGGGGTAATCGATCTCGTCCGGGTCGGAGTTGGTGTCGGCTATAGCCACGATGGGGATGGTCAGCCGCATCGCTTCTTGCACCGCGATCCGCTCTTTCGGCGTGTCGATGATGTAGAGCGCCGAGGGGAGTTTCGTCATCTCCTTGATGCCACCGAGCTGGCGGTTCAAGCGGGCGATCTCTTCCTCAAGCTTCAGCGCTTCCTTCTTCGGCAGGTACATGAACTCGCCCTTCGCCCGCCGGTCTTCCAGACGCACCAGGTAGTCGATGCGGCTCTGGATGGTGGCGAAGTTGGTGAGGGTGCCGCCCAGCCAGCGCTGGTTCACGAAGTACATGCCACAGCGCCGGGCCTCGGTCTCCACCGCCTCCTGCGCCTGCTTCTTGGTACCCACGAACAGGATGCTCCCGCCCGCCGCCACCAAGTCTCGCACGTAGTTGTACGAGTCCTGCAGCCGGACGACCGTCTGCTGCAGGTCGACGATGTGGATGCCGTTGCGCTCGGTGAAGATGAAACGGCGCATGCGCGGGTTCCATCGCCGGGTCTGATGGCCGAAGTGGACGCCCGCTTCGAGCAGGGACTTCATAGAAACGAGCGACATGGAAGCTCCTTGAGCTGCTGTCCTCCGATCCTCGGAGGGCTAAGGGGACAGTCCCCGATTTCCTGTTGTGGCGGTGAGGAACGCTGCCCAGGCTGAAGCAGCGCAGTCAGCGAGGGGTCGCTGCCGCCGAGGGTAGTGTAGCACAGCGGACCGCAGCGCCGCACCGGTCAGAAAGGTCGGGAAGAAATCAGTCTTGTTAACGGGATACCGGCCGCAGAGTGCAGAAGGGCACCGTCTTCCTTGCCAGAGGGTTATGGTGAGGACGCCTCAACGGACCCCGCACTGCCGCCGCGCCCCCGGTCGCCCTCAAAAGCACAGCTACCGCGTATGCGGCGAATGCGGCGTCCCGCCCCCCGGCAGTCCGAAGAAGCTGCCGGCGAATGCACCTACCACGCTCCCCAGCACCGCGAGCCCCAGCACGTTCGCTTCCGCAGGCCCACGTGCCGTGTCGCGCAGCAGCAACGCCGACACCACGCCCGCGAGCAAGCCGAACAGCAGTCCCAGCAACAGGCCATTCACCGCCGCCGCCTCGGCGTGCTGCATGTCCGCCACCTCTGTGGCATCCTCCCATTCGTCGCCGGGCAGGCGGTCGCCCAGCGGGCCGTACACCGCCCCCAGGGTGATGCCGTAGACGGCGTGCAGGATGGTATTGCCGATGAGCGGCAGCGGCCCCGCACCCAGCGACAGCCCGAGCAGCCCGGCCCCCACCAGCGGGAAGAACACCAGCACCGAGAGCGCCCACGGCACGACAGCGAACGCCAGCCCCCGCATCCAGTTCGGGCCTCCAATCCGCTGCTCGACGAATCGGCCGTACACCGCCGCCGCCGCCAAGCCGATCAGCAGGTGGCTGCCGGCGGTGACGTACAGGTAGCGCTGCGACGTGTCGATGAGCACGTTGTGCCCCAGGTTGTACAGCCAGGCGGCCATCTCCACCTGCGAGACGTACGGGTGCGGCCCGTTCGGATTCGGCGGCAGGTGGCCCAACAGGTTGGCCACACCGAACGCGATACCGAAGGCCGCCATCATGACGGCGCTGGCAATGAACCCTGACATGACGGAGCGCGAGAACCAGTCGGGCCGGTGCGCGCGCCACGGCCCCGCCCGCCTCAGCAGCGCCACCACGCCGACCGCCAGCGGCAGGCCGGGCAGCAGGAACAACCCCAGCCAGAAGCCCCCGACCGCCAGCACGGGGATGGCGAACACGCCAAACAGGCATCCACCCAACACCATCAACCACCACAGCGCACTGTCCTCACGCATGACCGGCCTCCTTTCGAAGCAGGGCACCGATACATCAGCACACCTATCATCGAAATTATCAATGGAAAGTCAACATAGTGAAAGACATCACCAATGCGATTCTCCACAAAGCGCCACGGAGACGCTTGGAACGGCCGTGGCCACCGATTGAGAACGCCGTTGTGGGGCCTGTTGAACTGGTCTGAGACTCTGCCTCCCGAGGGCGTTTCCGCCTCATTTTCAGCGGTGCGCTGGCATACGGTTCTGCCGGGACCGGCATGCCGAACGGCGGCTGACGTCGCTCGTGCAGCGCGCCTACCCCCGTGGGCCTCCGTCCACCTGCACAGCGCTGCCGGTCACCCAGCTCGCCGCGTCCGACGCGAGGTAGCAGGCGGCGCCCGCCACGTCCATGGGCAGGCCCACCCGGCCCATGCCGATGTTACCGGCCAGCTCAGCGTCGGTGGCGCGGCGGTTCGGGTCGTTGCGGGTGCGGTCGGTCTGGATGAGGCCAGGCATCAGCGCGTTCACGCGGACCTTGGGCGCCCACTCCGCCGCCTCGCTGCGGGTGAGGCTGAGGATGGCGGCCTTGGTGGCGCTGTAGAAGCCCATGGTGCGGCTGGGGTTGCGGCCGAACAGCAGCCCGCCCACCGACGACACGTTGATGATGCTGCCGCCGTTGAGCTGCGCCTGCATGATGGGCACGCACGCCTTGCCGCAGAACCACCCGCTCTTCACGTTGGTGCTGAAGATACCGTCGAAGTCGGCCTCGGTCAGCTCCAGCAAGGTACCGCGCTTGAAGGTGGTACCCCAGCTACTGCCGGCGTTGTTCACCAGAACGTCGATCTTGCCGAACTCCTTGTGCACGGCCGCCACCATGGCATTCACCGCGGCCTCAGAGCTAACATCGGTCGATACGCCGATGGCGCGCCGGCCCTTGGCCTGGATCTCGGCGACCGCCGCGTCGATCTTGTGCTGTTGGCGGGCCACGATGGCCACGTGGGCGCCCATGTCGGCCAGGCCCAGCGCAATGCCCTTGCCAATGCCATCGGAGCCGCCGGTCACGATAGCGATACGGTCCGTCAAGTCAAACATGCTCACAGTGTCCTCCTGGGTAGATGGCGAGGCCGCCGCTTGCAAGCGGCGGCCTCGGGTTCTCCCCCCTGCCTAGGGGGGAGTTAGAGGGGGGTAAGACCGGCACACGCCTCAGGCTGGCGCCGGCGCTGCCCCCCGACTCACTCGCTGCTAGACGGCGTTGCCGGCCTTGAGCCAGGCCACGTAGTCGGCCACACCCTTCACCACATCGTAGTCGGGCTTGTAGCCGGTCTCGCCGGTGGTGCGGGTCAGGTCGAGCTGGGCGTTGGGCTTGAAGCCGGGGCCTTTGCCGTCCTTCAGCGCGATCTGGACGCCTGGCACGGCCTGCAGTACCGCGTCGCGCAGTGCCCCATTGCTGGTGGCCACGCCCGCTGACACGTTGTAGCTGCGGTGTTGCAGCGTGGGCGCTTGATGCACCGCCACGATGCCCTTGGCGCAGTCCTTCACGTAGCACATGTCGCCGGTGTCCTCGGCAAACGGCACGCCGCCGCGGCCGCCCGACAGGTCGACCGTGCCGCCCTTGAGCGCACCGTGCACCATGCGACTGGGCAGGTTGCTCATGCTGTGGTACAGCGGGCCCCAGATGCCGCTAATGCGCAGGAACTTGACGTCGAGGCCGGTGCGGTCGGCGTAGTGGCCGCCCAGCACTTCGTCGGTCTTCTTGAAGGCCTCGGTGGGATTGGTGGCCGCCAGCGGCAGCGGCATGTCCTCGCGCATCGGCCCCTCTTTGACGCCGGAGTACACGGCGACCGAGCTGGCGATGCTGACGCGGCGCACGCCGTTGATGCGGCCCGCTTCCAGGATGTTGATGAGGCCCAGGGTGTTGACCCGGAAGTCCTCGGCGGCGGACAGCGCGCCTAGGCCCGGCACGGCCAGGTGCACAATGCCGTCCACCTTGTGCTTCTTCACTAGGTCGATGCAGTCGAACGGGCTGGTAGCGTCCAGGCTCTCGACGATGACCCGCTTGCCGTACTCGTCCTTAATGAAACTGGGCTCCCGCCACGTGCGGAAGCGCGTGATGACGACGTCCTCACCCGCATCAAGGAACGCTCGGGCGGTGTGCAGGCCGATAAAGCCCATGCCGCCGGTGATCAATAACATGTTGGTCCTCCTGGTCGTTGTGCCACGCCACCCTCACAGCGGCGCATCGGCGTCGCGAGAATACCCAGCGCCTAGGGGGGTGTCAACCGAACCCCGCATAGGGGGGGTGTCCCAAGTGGTTGAACACGCGTTGTAGAGGGTAAACACCAGCAACCACCAGGTTGCGATGGGAGCGGAGTTCTGGCCTGGAGGTTGGCGCCGGCCGCTCCTTGGGAACCACACGTCTCACCCGGCCTGGTGCGAGAGGGGGCCTTCGTCATCGGACTCCTCAGGACGACATGGCAGGCGGTGTGTGGTAGCTGGAGGGTCGTTAGCACGCCCGTGGGGCGGCGGTACGGGCAGGCGGTGGTTACGCCGGTAGCGTGGCAGCGATTAGGTCGCGGACGGTGGGCGCGCCGTCGAGGGCGCGGACCGCGGCGATGAGGCGCTCGCTCTGGGGCGCGCCGCCGGGCATTTCGGCCGCCACCGAGCGGATGATGGCCTCGTCGCCGGCCAAGCCCAGCTTGAACTCGTTACCGTCGCAGGCGTAGTGGTGCTCCGTGCCGCCGGTTAGCTTCACCGTGACGCGCGCCGCCAGCGGGGGCACGCCGGGTGAGCCGGTCACGGTCACCCGCTCGGCAAGCGCCAGCGATGTCGCATGGGTGGGCAGCCGGTCGATGCCCTCGACCGGCGAGGTCCAGCCGTCGGGACGGTCGGCGGGCACCGCGAAGCCACGGTTAACGCAGGCGGCCGCCACCACGAACCCGGTGGCGCCGGTGCCGGTGCGGCGCACGAACCCGCCACCGGTGCGGGTGAACTTGGCGGCGGGGTAGCTGGTCTCGAAGTCGTTCATCTCCACCAGCACCGAGGCGATCTGCTCCGGCCGTAGGTTGTGCTGCTGGGTGAGGGTGAGCATGGCGTGGATGGGCGGCTGGTTGAACATGGAGGTGCCGTAGCGCTTCAGCGTCACGTCCATGATCTCCCATCGGGTACCCAGGTGGTCCGCCAGGCCCGCCAGCCCCTCGGTCGAGCCCGTGAACGCATAATAGAAGCCGATGGGCCCCTCCAGCGAGGTCTCGGCCGCCCGGCCGCCCCGCTCCGCCAGCGCGGCGGCCAGCAGCCCGTTGCGGGGGGCCTGCGACACCTGCAGCACCATCACATCGGTGCCGTCGCCGCCCTCGAAGGTGCCGCAGGCGAAGGTGGCCGCGAACCCGATGGCGTGGGCCATCTGCGTCTCGTCCAGTCCCATCAGGCTGCCGGCGGCCACCGCCGCGCCGAAGGGCCCGTAGGTGGGACTGGACCGAAACCCCTGCTCGTTGCTCATGGGAATGAAGTGGGCGGTGATGGCCGCCTCGATCTCGTAACCCGCCACCACCGCCGTGATGAGGTCGCGGCCGCTCAGTCCCCGCTGCTCGGCCAGGGCGAGGGCGGCTGGGATGATCATGACGCCGGGATGGCTGCCGGTGTGGTAGGCGTCCTCTTGCAGCTTGGCATGCATCAGCGCGCTGTTCACAAAGGCGGCGGCGCCCGGCGTGGCCCGCTGGCCCGTCACCAGCATGGTGGCGCCGCCGTTGGCCGCAGACTCCTCGGCCAGCAGCGCGGTGCGGGCCACCCGCGCCGCGCCGCTGCCATGGCCGGCCAGCGCCATGCCCGTGCAGTGCAGAATGCACGCCTTAGCCTTGTCCACTACCTGAAGCGGCAGGTCGTCGTAGCGCAGGTTGGCGGCAAAGCGTCCGAAGCGGCGGGCGAGGGTGTCGGCCATGGGTGGCGTCTCCTGGGGAAGGCTAGGGGATGAGCAGCAGCTTGCCGGTGCTGCCCCGGCTCGCCATCAGCCGGTGGGCGTCGGCGGCGTCCTTCAGCGGGAACGTCTTGGTGATGCTCACCTTCAGCCGGCCGGCCAGTATCTCCTGGAACACGATGCCGGACCGCATCGACGTCTCCTCACGCGTCAGCGTGTAGTTCACCAGCGACGGCCGGGTGACGTAGGAGCCCTTGCGGTTGATGAGCTGCAGGTGCACCGGGTCGGGCCAGCCGCTGGACTGCCCATAGCACACCATGACGCCGCGGTCGCGCAGCAGGTTCATGCCCTTCAGGAAGGTGTCCTTGCCCACGGAGTCGTACACCACATGCAGCAGGGCGCCGCCGGTGATGCGGGGCGTCTCCACCTCGAAGTCCTGCGTGGTGTACTGGATGACGTGGTCGGCGCCACAGGCCTTCGCGATGGCGGCCTTCTCGGCGGTGGACACGGTGCTGATGACGGTGGCGCCGCGGGCCTTAGCGAGCTGGATCAGCAACTGGCCGACACCGCCCGCTCCGGCGTGGATGAGGGCCAGGTCGCCCGCCTGCAGCGGGTAGCAGTCGTGCGCCAGGTACTGCGCTGTCATGCCCTGCAGCATCACCGCGGCGGCCACCTCGAAGCTGATGCCGTCGGGAATGGGCATGAGCCGGAACGACGGCACCTTGGCCAGTTCGGCATAGGACCCCAGCGCGCTGGAGTACACCACCCGGTCACCGGCCTTCACCTCGGTCACGCCCTCGCCCACACTGCGCACGATGCCCGCGCCCTCGGAGCCCAGGCCCGACGGCATGCTGGCCGGGTGGGCGATGCCGCTGCGGGTGTAGATGTCGGTGAAGTTGACGCCGCTGGCCTTGATCTCGACGATGGCCTCGCCCTTGCCCGCCACCGGGTCCGGCAGGTCCAGGTACTCCAGAACCTCCGGCCCGCCCGTCGCTTTGAACTGAATCGCCTTCATGCTGGCTCCTCCGCGTGTCGATACGTGTGGTTAAGTACTGTGCCCGCACAATGTAGCAGGCCGCCCCTGCGTTGTCAGTCGATTTCGCGGCTCCCGCATTCTCTCGCCCGTCATCAAGAACCGCTCGTCCTGAGCTGGTCGAAGGACACACCACGAGCGGAACCCGAGACCGCGGCGAGACTGCGATAGCCCTGGGCGATTTCGCGGGGCCTTCACGCCCGCCAGCACCATGCGCTCCGCTGCTGGTCGGCCGGTCTAGAGGCGCGACGGTGGGGCGAACCCCCTCACCCTAGCCCTCTCCCAGGGGAGAGGGAACCGGATGGAGCGCCCGAGCCACTGGGTAAGCGAAAGGGCGGGCCCGAACGGCCCGCCCTCAGTACGTGCAACTCGTCCACCTACCCCTGCTTGGGGGTGATGGTCACCTTGCGATTCTCGCCTTCACCGCTGCTCTGCGTGCTCAGCTCCGGGTACTCCTTCAGGGTCATGTGGATGATGCGGCGTTCAGCGGCCGTCATCGGCTCCAGGGTTACCGGCTGGCCCGAGCTGCGCACCCGGTCGGCCATGCGCTGCGCCAGGTTTTGCAGCGTCTGGTAGCGGCGGGCGCGGTAGCCTTCCACGTCCACCACAATCATCACCGACTCTTTGGATTGCTGCCGCATCATGACGTTCACCAGGTATTGCAGCGACGACAGCGTCTGCCCGCGCCGGCCGATCAACGACCCCAGGTCATCGCCCTGGATGTCGAACGCCAGCGTCGGCGTGGTGCTGGTGGGGTCGTCCGCGGGCGGCTTGGTCTCGGCCACCACAGCGTTCAGGCCCAGGCGGTTCACCATTTCCTGGATGATCCCGGCGGCCTGGGCGGCCAGCGGGCTCGACGGCGGCGGTGGCGGTGTGAGGATGCGGGGCACCCGCGGCGCCGCCGGTGGGCCCGCTGGCCGCCGGTCGTCGCTGCGGGGGCGGTCGCGGTCGCGATCCGGGCCGCGGTCCGGGCCGCGGTCTGGGCCACGATCGGTACGCTGGCCACCGTAGGTTGTGTTGCCGGGACCGCTGCCATAGCCGCCGCCGGCGTTCGGGTTGGCGCCCTGCCGGAAACGATCGCCGCTGCGCTGGCCGGGCGCCTGGCCCTGCCCTGGCCCTTGCCCACCGCTGGGCCGCGGCGGTCCGCCGCCACCCTGGCGCCCACGGCCGCCACCACCCTGCCGTGCGCCACCGCGCTGCTGGCCCGGCGGCGCCGTGCGGGAGGTGAGGTTTGGAGGCTGGGTTTCGTCCTCCGGATAGTCGTCCTCGTCCTGGGGTACGCCCGGTGCGGCGGCATAGGAGATGGCCGGAGGACGCGGCGGAAAGTTGGGGCTCGAGATGCGGCTGCGGCCCACCTGATTGGCGTCGAGCTTGGTCATCCGGATGCGGGCGTCTTCAGCGCCCAACCCCAGAATGCCCGCTCGGCCTTCCGACAGCACCACGATCTCCACCTCGGAGAGGCGGGCATCGAGGCGCTGCAGGGCTATCTCAACGGCCTCGTCGACCGTCTTTGCGTTTACTTCTAGGCTTTCCATCTGTGGCCCTCGATTGGGTGGTGGAGCCCGGATTGTCATCACCGAGCTTGGGTGAAATCACTGCGACGTTGCTATCGTCGTCGCCCCGTTTGAACCGCTTGAACCACGTGAGGGAACCCCAGCCGGTGACGAAGTATTGCACCACCATGCTGATGACGTTGGAGACGAACCAGTATATCGCCAGACCGCTGGCGAACTGCAGCGTCATCACCATGAACATCATGGGCATGGTGTACTGCATCGTCTGGTTCATCTGCGCCTGGCGTTCATCCGTGCTGGGCATGGTCGACATTTTCTGCTGCAGAAACATGCTGCCGCCCACCAGCACGGGGATGATGAAGAACGGGTCCGGCTTTCCCAAGTCGAGCCAGAAGAACTGGCTGTTGAGCGGCACCAGTTGCTGCGCCTGCGGCAGCCATGGGTACAGGTGCTTCGAGAGGTTCATCAGCGACTCGGGCGTGGCTGCCAGCGCCAGCAGAATGCTTTGGTACAGGCCTATCCACACCGGAAACTGAATGAGGGTGGGCACGGCACAGCCCAACGGATTCACCCCCGCCTCTTTGTACAGCCGCATCTGTTCTTGGGCCAGCCGCTGCTTGTCGTTGGCGTAGCGGGTCTGAATCTCCTTCAGCTTCGGCTGCATTTCGCTCATGGACTTGGCTGAGCGCAGTTGCCGCAACGTCAACGGCAGGATGACGCTGCGGATGATGACCGTGAACACGGTGATAGCAATGGCTAGGTTGTGAAAGGAGATGCCGTACAGCAGCACCAATGCGTTCAGCATTGGATTGAAGAACACGGTGTTCCAAATGACGATGACGAAATCCGGCACGGTGTCCCTCGCCTAGCCTTTACACGGTTGTTCGGTGCGGCAGGTCCACAGCGCCCTGCCGGTGGCGACCTCAATGGACAGGATGCGCTGGTTCATGCTGTACGCGTAGAGCACCGTGCCGTCGGTGCTCAGCGTGCTGTAAATGGGTCCGGTCGGATCGGTGGCGTAGCGCCATTTCTCCGCTCCGGTGGCCGGGTCCAGCGCGTAGATCTTGCCGTCCTGCGCCGGTATGGCCAGCACAGCGCCGGCCAGCACTGGTGTGGCGCTCACGCCAGCGTCGCGCGTGCCGATCGCCGTCGCCCACTTCTCTTTGCCGGTGCTCGCGTCCACCGCCCGCACCCCGCCGTCCACCTCGGTGACGTAGGCCGTTGCATTGGCGATGAGCGGGGTGGCCCAGAACCAGCTCGAGGACGCCAGCGCCCACTCGCCGTTGCTGGGGAACGCGGCGTTACCTGCCCGTGCCCGCACGTCGATCGAGTAGAGATTGCCGTCGGCCGACCCGAAGTACAGCTTGCCATCTTTGTACGCCGGCGTTTGGGCGATGGCCCCGCCGGTCTCGAAGCGCCACTTCTCGGCGCCGGTCGCGGCGTCAACGGCATACAGCCGGTGGTCGAGCGAGGCGATGTAGGCGATGCCCGCTTCGTCCACGGTGACGCCCGCCCACACCTTGTTGCCGGTGCGGAACTGCCAGCGCACGGCCCCGGTATTGGCGTCCAGGGCGTACACCGTGTAGTCCGACGAACTGAGATACACGGTGTTGCTCACCACCACCGGTGGGCCAATCACGTCGCTGGAAGCACTGGGCAGTTGAAACCGCCAGCGCTGCTGGCCGTTCGCCGCATCCAGGGCAATGACCGCGCCGGGCTGGCCGGTGGTGCCGCCCAATTCGTAGATGCTGGAGTAGACGGTGCCATTGGCCACCACGGGAGCCGCGAAGGAGGTGCCGGCGTGGCGGTCGTTCTCGGGTGGGTAAGCCCACTCACCGTCCGCCGGGAAGGTGTCGCCCCGGGCGCGGGCGGTGGGGTTCATCGCCATAATCTTCTGGTTGCCACCCACCAGGTACAGCGTGTTGGTGGAGCCTGCCGCCACGCCGCCCCAGCCGTGGGTTTGGGGGGCACAGGCAGCGGCAGCCAGCGCGGTTATGGGCAGGAGCGTGAGGATGCGGCGGATGGCCGCCGCCTTGGATAGGCTAAGGAACAGGGTCGTATCCCCCCACGTGCAATGGATGGCAGCGCGCAATCCGTTTGGCGGTGAGCCAGGCGCCCTGCAACACGCCGTAGCGTGCAATCGCTGCGTAACCGTACTCGGAACAAGTGGGAACGTACCGGCAGGTTGGCGGCGTGTTCTTCGATATAAACCGCTGATAGAGCCGGATGGCTCCCAGCGCCAAGCGCTGCATCATTGGCCCTCTCCGGGTGTCAGCAGACGAGCTCGCCGCAGCACCTGCAGCAGGCCTTCCCGCAGCGCAGCGTAGGGAGCATCCACCGCCGGTTGGCGGCCGATGATCACCAGGTCGAAACCGGGCGCCACGCGCGTCTGGCGCAGAATCTCGCGTAGCCGGCGCCGCATCCGGTTGCGTACCACCGCCTTCCCAAGGCGCTTGCCTATCGCAAAGCCAAAACGGCTGACATCCAGCCCGTTCGGATGAGTGCGCACCACCAAGAGCGTGTGGGGCCAGGAACGGCCCGTGGCGTAGACTTGCGAGAAGTCAGAGCGCTTACGGAGCCGGTATTCAGGCGGGAAACCGTGGGAAGGCGTTTGAGCGTGCGTGGGCGCCGCTACGGGCACAACGTGGTTAGACGACGGTGAGGCGCTTGCGGCCCCTGGCGCGGCGAGCCGCCAGCACTGCCCGGCCCGTACGCGTAGCCATACGCTTCATGAAGCCGTGCTCCCGGCGCCTGGGTATAACTTTGGGTTGGTAGGTTCGTTTTGGCACACTATTTCTCCGTCGGCCGGGTACGCCGGCTCCGTCAGTATACGGGCGCGTCTCTGGCTCGTCAACGAGCGCTCACAATGACAGTCGGGCGCGCCAACCGATAAACTGGTGCATGCCATACCACCCTGGGCCACCCTGGGACACCCAATGACCGATCGCCTCATCTACCTCGACCACGCAGCCACCACCGGCGTCCACCCTGAGGTGCTGCAGGCGATGCTCCCCTACTTCTCGGAGCAGTACGGCAACCCCTCCAGCATCTATCGGTTCGCCCAGCACGCCCGCAAGGCCGTCGACGACGCCCGCGCCCGTGTGGCCCGCGTCCTCGGCTGCCGCGCCAACGAACTACTGTTCACCAGTGGTGGCACCGAGAGCGACAACACCGCCATTCGGGGCGTGGCCTTCGCCAGCCAGCAGTGGGGCGACCACATCATCACTTCCGCCATCGAACACCACGCCGTGCTCCACACCTGCCAGGCGCTGGAGAAGTTTGGCTTCCGGGTCACCTACCTGCCGGTGGATGAGGGCGGCTTGGTGGACCCGCAGGCAGTGGCGGACGCCATCACCGCCCGCACCGTGCTGGTCAGCATCATGTACGCCAACAACGAGGTGGGCACGATTGAGCCCATCGCCGCCATCGCCGAGGCGGTGCGAACGGCCGGCGCCCGCATCGGCCGCCGCATCCCATTCCACACCGACGCCGTGCAGGCACCCGGTGCGCTCGACCTCAACGTCGACCGCCTGGGCATCGACCTGCTCAGCCTGTCGTCCCACAAGTTCTACGGACCCAAGGGGGCCGGGGTGCTGTACCTGCGGCGGGGCACCCCATTTCTGCCACAGCAGCAAGGCGGCGCCCAGGAGCGTTACCGTCGCGCCGGCACTGAGAACGTGCCGGGCATCGTGGGCACGGCGGTGGCGATTGATCTGGCCGAGGCGGACCGCGCCGCCGAGAGCGCCCGCCAGGCAGCGCTGCGCGACCGCACTATCGCGGCCATCACCGGCGCCATCCCCGACACCCGGCTGAACGGCCACCCCACGCTGCGCCTGCCCAACAACATCAACGTCTCGTTCGAAGGCGTGGAGGGCGAACCGGTGCTGCTGGGCCTCGACTTCGCGGGTATCTGCGCCAGCAGCGGCAGCGCGTGCACCTCGGCGTCGCTGGAGCCCTCGCACGTGCTGACCGCGCTGGGCCTGCCCGCCGACATCGCCCACGCCTCGCTACGGCTGACCCTGGGCCGCGACACCACCGACGCCGACATCGACTACCTGCTGGCCACGCTGCCGGGCGTCGTGCAGCGGCTGCGCAACCTCTCGCCGCTGGCGCGAGCACAGGAGGCTGGGGCATGAGTGACGGCTACACCGAGCTGGCCATGGACCACTTCGAGCACCCCCGCAACAAGGGCGTTATCGAGAAGCCCGACGGCGTGGGCGTGGACATGAACCCCGTGTGCGGCGATCTGCTGACGCTGACGCTGCGGGTACAGGACGGCCGCATCGTCGACGCCAAGCAGGAGGTGAAGGGCTGCAATGGGGCCGAGGCCGCCAGCAGCGTGCTCACCGAACTCGTCATCGGCCACACCGTCGAACAGGCCCAGACCTTCACCCACCAGAACATCCTGGACGCGCTCGGCGGCCTGCCCTCCAGCAAGCTCCACAGCGCCGCCCTGGCCGCCGCCGCGCTCCGCAAGGCCCTGGCCTACTACCGCCAGAAGCAGGCCGGCTAGCCGCGGCGCACTATCACCCTCTCGCGCAACTCGTCATTGCGAGCCCCGTCCGACGGGGCGTGGCAATCGTGAAGTCGTACCAACCTGCTCACCGGCCAACGCTGCGACCCTGCGACTGCCACGTCGCCTAGCGGCTCCTCGCAGTGACGATATACCTGAAGGCCGGCCTACGCGCCGCCGTCCGCCAGCCGCTCCAACTGGTCGCGGGTGAGGCGGTAGGGCAGCCACTCCTTGTTATGGGTAGCGCCCAGGTGCTCGTAGAACCGGATGGACGGCGTGTTCCAGTCCAGCACCTGCCACTCCATGCGGCCGCAGTCGCGGGCTACCGCCTCCTGGTACAGCCGCCGCATCAGCGCGCTGCCCACCCCGGCGCCACGGTGCGCGGGCATCACAAAGACGTCTTCCAGGTACAGCGTGGGCTGCGCCAGGAACGACGAGTAGGTGTAGAAATACAGCGCATACCCCACCGCCTGCCCGTCCACCTCGCCGATCAGCGCCCAAAAGTACGGTGACGCCTGTGCGGCGTGCCCGACCAAGCGCCGACGCGCCGCTTCGTCCGGCCGCGGCAGGTGCTCGTAGTCGGCCAGCGCGTCGATGAGGCGCAGCAGCACCTCGATGTCGGCGGCCCCGGCGGGGCGGACGGTGACTGTGGGGGACATGGGTAGCAGTATAGGGGAGGGGGATAGGAGTCGGGAATCGGGAGTTTGGGCAGGACCGCCTTCGGCGAGACGCACCCCAACGACATGTAATGCTGAGACCATCCATGGGCTGTCGCCCACCAACACCGATGAAAGGGGGGCGCGTAGCGGCAACCGCCGACACCAACGCGGAGTGCACCGTTGCCTGAGCTCCGTCGAAGCCTGCCCTGAGTTCTGCCGAAAGGGCATCGGCGCTCGCCCGAACCTACTCACGGCCTATTTTCAAAGGAGGAGTCGGCGACGAAGCGCCGTCCTGAGGCTGTCGAAGGGCATCCCTCTTGCTGCAGCCGTGAGGGCACACATCCAGCCGGGCGAAGGGATGCTTCGCCGCGGAGGCTCAGCATGACCGCTCCTCCAGCCTTCCCTTCCTTGTGTGCTCAGGTCGTCTTCTCTCTCTTAACCCACTCATAACCTGCCGATAACGGACGATTAACCACTCGCCCTCGCCGCGGCCTCAGCATGAGCAGTGAGCACCGCAGCCGAGGAGGTGGCGAGCATCGCAAGACGACAGACAGCGCATCCGACCCAGGATGAATCCTTGCCGGGCCTAACCCACGCCACAGTGCCCAGCACACCCAACACAGGAGAAACGCACTCATGCACCTCAAACCTCGTTCGAAAAGCCTGCCGCTAGCCCTGGCGCTGGCCGCCACCACCGCCTTCGGTTTCACCGGTGGCGCCGTCTGGAGCCAGAGCGCCGGAGTAGCTGCGGCGGCGGACGACGTGGCCGCCCAGGCGGACCACGGGTACCTCGGTATGAGCATCGCCCAGCTCAACGACCAGTTGGCCGCCCGGTTGAACCTGCCGGCCGGCGCCACCGGCATCGTGGTCATGCGGGTCGACGCCAGCGGTCCGGCCGCCACGGCGGGCATGAAGGCCGGCGACATCGTGACGACCATCAACAGCACGGCCGTCACCAGCCTGAAGTCGGCGCATGATGCGCTGGCCAGCGTGAAGCCGAACGACGTGGTACAGGTGGGCATCACCCGCAGCGGCGCGGCCCAGACCATCGCCGTCACCGCCGGCGCCATGCCGGCCCGCCAGCCCCGTGCCGGCGGCGGTCAGCCGGGCCAGGGTGGCCAGCAGCCCGGACAGGGCAACCGTCCGGGACAGGGCGGCGAGCGCCGCGGCGGCCCCAGCATGGGCCCGGGTATGGGCGCCAACGACCCGCTCAAGGACATTCCCGCCGACCAGCGGTTCGACCACATGCGGGGCGGCAGCATGTCGTTCACGGATAAGGACGGCAACCTGGTGACGCTGCGCACCATCCCCGGCAGGGTGGTCAGCGCCACCGACGCCAGTGTGGTGGTGACACCGAACGGCGCCTCCAGCCCGTCGGCCTACACCATCACCAGCACCACCCACCTGCGCGGCAAGGGCAGCGACCTGAAGGCCGACGAAAAGGTGATGGTGGAGATCAAGGATGGCTCCAGCGATGCGCTGGCCATCATGCCGGCCGAGCGTCCGGCCCGGCCGCAGGCCCCCGCCAACAGCCAGAATGGTCAGAACGGCCAGAATCAGCGGGGCCATGGCTCCCAGCGGGGCCAGTCGGGCCAATCGGACGCCAATGGCCAGGGCCGCACCAATGGGTTCAGTGGTGGCGGTAGTGCGGGGTTTGGGTTCCGTCCCGCCGCCTAACCGGGCGACGGCCGGCTGAACCAGCGGCACAGCAGAGCCCGCTCCCAAAAGGGAGCGGGCTCTTGCTTGAGACCGAGAGGAACTTCACCACAGGCTTGCGGTCGAACGACGAACAGCTCTGTTACGCCGCTGGGGTCGAAGCAGCCGGCGTGCGCCCGCCCCGCCGTTTGCCCGTCTCGGGGCCCCACACCACCATCAGCGCGGTGGCCAGCAGCACCCACACCGCCACCACATTGAACGAGAACTGGTAGCCCAGGTGGTCGGCCACCAGACCCACTGCCAGCGGGGCGATGAGCCCTCCCAAGCCCTGGAACAGCGTCCACACTCCCAGGAAAGCGCCGCGGCGGTCGTCGGGCGCCATATCCATCGCAAACACCTGGTTGGTGCCCGAGCTGGCGCCGTCGCCGAGGCCCAGCACCGCTACTGCGAGCACCACCTGCCCGTAGTTCGAGACGCCTGCGAGCAGGATGACCCCCACGGCCAGTAACAAAAGCCCGGGGATCAGCGTGGCCTTCCGCCCGATGCGGTCGACCAGCATGCCGTTGGGGTAGGCGATGAGGAAGCCGATGACCCCTGACAGCGTGATCATGTTGCCGATGTCGGTGACGCTGAAGCCGGCCGCAGACTGGGCGTGCAGTGGGAACACCGCCTGGAAGGCGCCGCCGCTGCCCGCCATATTGATGGCCAGCGTCGACACCATGACCGCCACGAACGCCTTGGAGGCGAACAGGCTCAGGTCCAGGCGTTCGGCGGGCCGTGCACGGCCGGCCTTCGCCGTTTCGGGGCGGGTCTCGCCGATGAACACCAGCACCATGGCCAGTGCTATCAGCTTGGTCACCGCGTTGAACAGGAAGATGGCCCGCAGGTCGAACAGCGCCGCAATGATGGTGCCGAAGAAGGGTCCCGACACCGTACCGAGCCGCAGCGACGTGGTGCGCATGGCCACTGCACGCCCCCGGTTCTCGTTGCCGCTCAGGTCGGCGATGATCACCGACGACCCGGTGTTGAAGATGGAGATGCCGATGCCGCCGATGAACTCGAACAGCAGGAACGCCTCATAGCTGGGTGCGAAGTAAATGGCCAGCGCCGACAGCGCCCGCAGCAGGGTGCCGGCCACCACCAAAGGCCGCCGGCCGAAGCGGTCCACCAGGTAGCCGGTGATGGGGGCGGTGATCAGGCGGGCTAGGGCGTTGCTGGCCGTGACCAGCGTGACGAAGAACACCGACACCCCGAACGACGCCGCAAACAGCGGGCGCGCCAAGGCCATACTGCCGGTGCCCACGCTCCAGATGAAGAAGGTGGCAAACAGCGAAGGCCCGCGCCCGGCAAACCAGTTACGCATCCACACCGGCCCAGAATACGGCCCGAAGCAGGGGTTGCATAGCCACCCGCGGACTGGTAACTCTCGGAGTTCGGCAGACGCCTAGCCTTGGCGGGCGGCAGCGTAGGGCTGCAGCAGGACAGCGCTTGTCGAACCACGCTCAGAGGGCCGTCTTGGGAGCGTCCTTCGACCGGCTCAGGACGAGCGGTTCATGATCCTCTAAGCCACAGACCGCAAAACCTGCCCACTCTTACAGGGCACCGCTCGGGCATCTTGGCAAACAAGGCTGCGCCCTCCTCCGGCACAAAACAGAACGGCCACCCAATCGGGTGGCCGTTCTGCCGGAGATGGGCACCTAATCGACGTGAAAGCTCCACACGGGGCCCCACGGGGCGGGGTTCGACCCCGCCGCTGGCACAGCGGCCCGCACCCGCCAGAAGTAGTTCTGGGCGTGCTCCAAGGGGTAGCGTTGCGAGATCTGGTAGGTGTTGCGCGGGGTGGTCATGCCGCCGTGCAGCGTCTCCCAGTACAGCGGCGCCACCGAGCGAGCCGGGTCGGTCACGAAGTTCGGATCCTTGCTGACCTGGACCTCGTAGTAGAAGACATCCTCGTTTGGGTTACTCCAGGTGAGCTGTGGCGTCGCGCTCTGCACCGTCGTCCGGTACGCCGGGGTTACCGGGCCCAGCAGGTCGCTGGCGGGCACCGGCGTGCGGAACGACTGCACGTCCGACCATGGCCCCCACGAGGGGTGGTCGTCGCCAACCGGACCGGTGGCGTTGTTCACCCGCACCCGCCAGTAGTACACGGTGTCGGGCATCATGCCGAACCAGGTGGGCGGGCCGGGAATGCGGTAGGTATCGCCGATGTCGTTGACGAACCGGATGCTGGCCTTCTCGTTGTTGGCCGGCGTGAGGATCATTTCGTAGTGCGTCGCTCCCGCTGGGGCCTGCCAGGTGAGCGTGGGCGTGACGCTGGAGGCGAGCGTGCCATTCACCGGCGAGGTGGGCCGCACCACGGCCGAAGCCTGCCACGGCAGCGTGCCGATGGTGGTGAAGCTGTATTCCGGCGACCACACGCTCCAGGTAAAGACCCCTGACCCCGGTGGCAGCGGGTTGGCCCGCACCTTCCAGCGGTATTTCTGGCCGCCCACCAACGTGGGCACCGTGATGGTGTTGGAGCCCTCCGGCAGTTGCACGTTCATCACCGGGAACTGCGAGCCATCGGGGGCCACCCACACCTCGGTATACCCCTCCGCCTGCCAGCGCAGCGTGGGCGACAGCGTGTCGGTGGTCCAGCCGTTGGGCGGGAACTGCAGCACCGGCGGTCGTGCCTGCACGGTGGCATCGGCGCCCATCAGAAATGGGAGCGTCGCGATTAGGAAAACCGGTAGAAGCATGCGAGCCTTCACCGTAAGCCCTCCTGACATGACCACGGCCTTAGGGGGCCGCTATCGACAGCTACGACAGATACACAATCCCACTGGGGTTGCAACAAACTAAACGCCAAAGCGCGCGCTCCGTTACGTCAACCTAATGGGGGTACGTACATCACGTCTTGCCGGCGAAACGCACCCGCCTAATCGTCGTCGTCGGGGCCGGGTTCCAGTTCGGTCTCCCAGCCGTCGTAGCGGCCGCCGAGGGCAGTGGCGACGGCGGTCAGTTCGGTGATGGCGTCGTCGGTGAGGATGGGGTCGATGACCACGACCAGCCAGCTCTCCTCGGCGGCCGAATGTGCCCACTCGACGACGCAGCCCTCGTCCTCTAGTTTGTCGGCAGCGGTCTTAGCGGCGGCCTCGGTAGCGAAGTAGAGGAAGTGGCGCACACAGATGGTGCGGGCCAGTTCCGAGCTTTCCCAGTCAGCCATGGCTCTCCAACAGCGGGGGTGGTGGTCGAATGCGGAAGAGGGGCGCCCGGCATGGGGCGCCCCTCGTAGTATCTCTTGTACACCCGCTCGCGGCGAGCGGGTGGGCCGGCTACCAGCCGGCCGCGCCCTTGGCGAACACGCTCTCCACTGCGACCACGCTCGGCAGGATGTGCTGCGAGGCGGCGGCGGCGATGATGGCCTCCATTGGCTTGCGGTTGGCCTCGATGCCGTAGGGCAACGGGTCGCCGCCGACCATAGCGGCAGTCCGCTTCATCGCGGCGTCCTCTTCGGCAGTGCTGGCGGCCAGACCGGCCACATAACCGTCGCGGGCGGCCTTAAAGGCATCGTACAGGTCCTTGCCCAGCGATGGGTGGGCATTCAGCAACTCGTCCTTCACCACCAGGGTGTGGTTGATGGGGTAGATGCCGGTCTTTTTGTACCAGTCGCTGGTGGCGGCGCCCACGTTGTCGACCAGCGGCTTGACGTTGGGCGAATCGACCTTCTGGATGCCGATGGCGGCAGCGATCTCGCCGCTGGCCAGCATCTCGCCCAGGTTGGCGCCCGGCATGGTGGTCACGTTGCCCGGCAGCTTGTACTGGGTCACGTGCTCCTCATCGACCACCACGAAGTTGACCTTCTCCAGGTCCACGCCGTACTCGGTGGCCAGGATGCTCTTGGCCCACACGCCGGTGGTGACGGTCCAGGCCCGCACGCCCACCTTCTTGCCCTCCAGGTCCTTGGCTGTGGTCACGCCGGCCGAGGGGTTGATCTGGACCGCGCCGTTGTGGAACGCCCGCACCAGGAACACCGGCAGTGCGGTGAACGGCAGGTTGTTGGCCTTGGCGCATAGGTAGGTCGTGATCGCCATCTCGGAGATGTCGAACTCGAGCTGGCGGCACATGCGGCGGAACGCATTGATGATGGGCGCCACCTCGACCTGCTCGAGGGTGACGCCGCGCGGTGTAATGGCGCCGCTCTTGAGGGCGTTGGTGTGTCCGTAGCTGCCCGTGGCCGTCTTCAGGGTAAGGGTTGCTGCTGTGGTCATGGCTTGGGGGGCCTCCTTCACTCGTGGTTGAACGCGCGGCGAGTGTATGGCGTGGTACTGAGAGGTGTCAAGGCACCGTATTCACTCGCCAGGGCTATCGCATCTACATTCCCGAGGGTGCCGTACGTGCCTGACAAGCAGGACGAACTACCCGCCGCACGGTTGCTTACGGCGCTTATCGCAGGCTCAGGGCGGTTCGTTCATGCCTACCGCACAGTAGATGCGATAGCCCTGCGGCGGGCGGCATGTTGTGCCCGTGTGTGGGAACGAACCCTGAGCAGCCGCCAAAGTCTTGCAAGGAGTGCCGAGTGCTGGACAGCACGTGCGACGTTACTGTGGGATTGCGTGACGGGCGTCTGCTCTTGATCGAATGCAAGGTGAGCAACAGCGCAACGAACAGCGTGAAACGCCTGGATCGTGAGGTCGGTGACAAGGTCAAGAGTTGGCGTCACGGCTATGGCGAGCGAGCGATCACCGCGGTAGTGCTCGCTGGCGTCTTCAAGGCCGCGAACTTGCAGGCCGCACAGGCAGGTGGTGTTGTGCTGTTCTGGGAGCATGCGTTGGGAGGCCTGGCTGACTTCTTAAGCCAAGCCGTATAGCACTCTACTCACCTCTGATGAAAATGGCCATGAGGAGGTGCGATCCGGCACCGATGCCTTCGACGGAGCTCAGGCAACGGTGCACTCCGTGTGGTCTGCCGGTAGCGGCTACCGCCCCTTTTCATCGGTGTTGGTGGGCGATAGCCCATGGGTGGTCTCGCAACGAGCGCATGGGGATTCGATAAGGCATCCCTCCCGGCGGCGGTATACTGACGCACGATGATCCGCGGCGGTTGGCGCCGCAATGCCCAAGGAGCCACACCCATGAACCTGCCCCGCCTCACCGTCGTCACCGGAGACCTGGCTACGCAGCAGGTCGACGCCATCGTCGTCAACCTGTTCGAGGGCGTGACGGCGCCGGGCGGGGCAACCGGTGCGGTGGACGCTGCGTTGGGCGGGGCGATCACCCAGATCATCGGCGCCGGCGACCTGAAGGGGCGGGCGGGCGAGTTCGTGGTCATCCACACCTTCGGCAAGTTGCCGGCCCGCAAGGTGGTAGTGGCGGGCCTGGGGAAATCGGCGGGGTTCGGGCTGGACCGGGCGCGCACGGTGAGCGCCGAGACGGCGCGCTACCTGCGGGGGCAGGGCGTGCAGCGCGCCGCCACCATCGTGCACGGGGCGGGCATCGGCGGGCTGGAGCCGGCCGCCGCGGCGCAGGCGCTGGCCGAGGGCGCGTTGATGGGCCTGTACCGCTTCGACCGCCACAAGTCGAAACGCAGCGATAGCAACGACCGTGAGTTCACCGAACTGCTGGTGGTGGAGCACGACGCGGCCAAGACCCCGGCGGTCACACAGGGCATCGACACCGGCCGCATCATCGCCGAGGCCACCAACCTATGCCGCGACCTGGCCAACGAGGGCTCCAATGAGATGACGCCGAAGCACCTGGCCGAGGCGGCGCGGGTGGTCGCCGAGCAGACCGGCCTGACCTTCCGCACCTATGGCCGCGACGAGATGGAGCAGATGGGCTTCGGCGCGCTGCTGGCGGTGGCGCAGGGCAGCGCCCAGGAACCACAGTTCATCACGCTGCGCTACACGCCCAACGGCGGCGGCACGGGCAAGGGCGGCGTCGCGCTTATCGGCAAGGGCGTCACCTTCGACAGCGGCGGCATCTCCATCAAGCCTGGCGAGGGCATGGAGAACATGAAGTCCGACATGTCGGGCGGCGCCGCGGTCATTGGGGCCATGCAGGCCATCGCCCGCCTCAAGCCGGCCGTGGACGTCTGGGGCCTGGTGCCCGCGGCCGAGAACATGCCCTCCGCCACCGCCTACAAGCCCGGCGACATCGTGAAGGCCTCCAACGGCAAGACCATCGAGGTCATCAACACCGACGCCGAGGGCCGCATGCTGCTGGCCGACGCGCTGGCCTGGGCCCGCAAGCAGGGCCTGTCGCCGCTGATCGACGTGGCCACCCTCACCGGCGCAGCGTCGGTGGCGCTGGGTCCGTACTACGCCGGCGCCCTGGGCAACCACCAGCCGACCATGGACGCGGTGCTGGCCGCGGCGAAGGAAGCCGGCGAGAACTTCTGGCAGCTTCCCCTCACCGACGACTATAAGGAACTGGTGAAGAGCGACGTGGCCGACGTGCGGCAGACCGGCAACGGCCGCGCCGGCGGGGCCATCTCCGCGGCGCAGGTGCTGCACGAGTTCGCGGAGGACACCCCCTGGGTGCACCTGGACATCGCCCCCACCTACCGCAGCGCGAGCGACAAAGGCCCGTTGGTGAAGGGCGCTACCGGCGTCGCGGTGCGCACCCTGGTGTGCTATGTCATGCGGCAGGGCGTGCGGTAAACGCTACCCCTGTAGGGCGGCGAAGCGCTCCCAGAAGTCGGGGAAGGTCTTGCTGACGCAGCCGGGGTCTTTGATGACCACGCCGGGCTGGCGCAGGCCCGCCACGGCGAAGCTCATCGCCATGCGGTGGTCGTCGTAGGTGGCGATCGCGGCGCCGTGGACGCCGCCGGGGTGGATGGTGAGGCCGTCGGCCCGCTCGTCGACCCGCACGCCCATGGCGCGCAACTCGGTGGCGAGGGCGGCCACCCGGTCGGTCTCCTTGTTGCGGATGTGGGCCACGCCGCGGATGGTGACCGGGCCATCGGCGAAGGGGGCGATGGCCGCCAGTGTCTGCGCGGTGTCGGAGATGTCGGCCATGTCGGCGTCGATGCCGCGGAGCTGGGGCGGACCGGACACCTCGGTGTAGCCGGCCGCCCGCACCACGCGGCAGCCCATGCGCTCCAGCACGTCCACAAAGTGCAGGTCGCCCTGGCCCGAGCCGTCGCCCAGGTGCTGCACCCGCACCCGCCCGCCGGTCACCGCCGCCGCCGCGAAGAAGTACGACGCGCCGGAGGCGTCCGGCTCGATGTCGTAGGTGCGGCCGGTGTAGTGCTGGCCGCCGGCGACGGTGTAGCACCGGTAGGCGTGGTTCACCATCGTGCAGCCGAAGGCCGCCATGGTGCTCGCCGTCATGTCGATGTAGGGCTTCGACACCATCTCGCCTTCCACCTCCAGCTCCACCCCCTGGGCGCTCAGCGGCGCCACCATCAGCACCGACGAGAAGTACTGGCTGGAGATGTCGCCCCGCATGCGGGCGCGGCCCCCGGCGAACCCTTCGCTGCGCACCCGCACCGGGGGGCAGCCGTCGTCGTTGACTGCCGTGGCGTTTACGTTGAGTTGCTGCAGCGTCTCCAGCAACGGCTGGATGGGCCGTTGGCGCATGCGGGGCACGCCGTCAATGACGAACTCGCCGTGTCCCAACGCTACAAAGCTGGTGAGGAAGCGGGCCGCGGTGCCGGCATTGCCCACGAACAGCTCGGCGCTGCCCGCCGGGATGCGGCCGCCCGTGCCCTGCACCCGGAACTCCGCCCGCTCCCGGTCCTCCACCACGTCGATGCCCAGCGCCCGCAGCGCGTCCGCCATGTAGTCAGTGTCGTCGCTGAACAGCGCCTGCCGCAGCAGCGAGGGACCCTGAGCCATGGCGGCGATGATCAGCGCCCGGTTGGTGTAGCTCTTCGACCCCGGCAGCACCACGGTGGCGTCCACCGGCCGGGTGGCGGGGCGTATTTCGACGGCGGCGGCTTCCATGCGGCGGCTCCTGCGGTCGGCGGGTGCTCTCAGTATAAAATAAACGCCGCTGCTGGGCCGGGCGGCTATACTGACCGCATGTCACCCGTGCTCGACTTCGTGCTTGCGCTGGCCGTGGTGGTGGGCGCCGCAAAACTGGGAGGCATGGCGGCCACCAAGCTGGGGCAGCCGGCCGTGCTCGGTGAGTTGCTGGCGGGGCTGCTGCTGGGGCCTAGTGCGCTCGACCTGACCCACCGCTTCGGCTCGACGGAGCTGGAACCAGTGCTGCACCACCTGGCGGAGCTGGGTGTGGTGGTGCTGATGTTCCTAGCCGGTCTCGAGACCGAGTTGGCCGACCTGCACCGGGCGCGGCTACCGGCCACCCTGGCGGGCACGCTGGGCGCGGCCACCCCGGTCATAATGGCGCTGGTGGTGGGGCCGCTGTTCGGGCTGGGGACCGAGCAGTCGGTGTTCCTGGGGCTGGTGCTGGCAGCCACCAGCGTCAGCATCTCGGCCCGCACGCTGATGGAGCTGGGGGCGCTGCGCCGTCCCGAGGGCGTGACGGTGTTGGGCGCCGCAGTGGTCGATGACGTGCTGGTTATTCTCGGCCTCTCGGTGTTCCTAGCGCTGGTGCAGGGCGCGCCCGGCGATGGGCCGGTGGCACTGCTGATGATCTTCGGACGGATGGGGGCGTTCTTCGCCGTTGCCGTGGCACTGGGGCGCTGGGTGCTGCCGCCGGTGCTGCGCTGGGCCGAGCACCAGCCCGTGAGCGAGAGTGTGGCCAGCACCGGCGTGGTGCTGATGCTGCTGTTCGCCTGGCTGGCCGAAGCGGGCGGCGGCGTGGCGATGATCACCGGTTCGTTCCTTTTAGGATTGCTGCTGGCGGGGCAACCGGCGGGCCGTCACATCCTGGAGCGGCTACATCCGGTGGCGTATACGTTGCTGGTCCCGGTGTTCCTGGTGAACGTAGGGCTGACGGCCAACCTGCGGGCCTTCGGTGGCGCGCAGGTGTTCCAGATCGCCGTGCTCACGGTGGTGGCGGTGGTATCGAAGCTGCTGGGCTGCGGCGCAGGCGCCAAGCTGGGGCGTATGAGTTGGCGTCAGAGCCTGCGCGTCGGCTGCGGCATGGTGTCGCGGGGCGAGGTGGGCCTCATCATCGCGACCGCCGGGCGGGCGTCGGGCCTGGTCAGCGACGACCTGTTCGGTGTGTTCATGGTGGTGGCGCTCATCACCACCGTGGTCACCCCGCTGCTGCTCAAGCTGACCTTCGCCGGCGACGAAATGGGGGCGGCCCGTGCCTGACCTCTGTTGTTCACAACGCCGCGCCATCCGATGCAACTGCTTCGCGCATCTGGTGCATCGTCCGCCGGTCTTCGCGAAAGAAGAGCCAGAGTAACCGCAGCAGCAACCATGCCAGCAGCGCGTAGGCCGCGATGGCCACCACTGCAAGCCACTCGAACTGGCTCTCTTCGAACTTGCCGGTGGCGAACATCCACTGGAACGGCGCTACAAAGACACCGGTCACGCCATACACGAACTCCGCAAAAGGGGAGCGGCCGTTAGCCCCGGTCACGCCATACACAAACTCCGCAAAGGGGGAGCGGCCGTCGGCCCCGGCGAGCTTAAGGGCAAACCGCAGCGCAAGCAACCCTTCGAGCAGACCCACCAGCAGCGCGAGCACTTTACTGACCTTCGAGAGGGTGGCACGCCGGCCGGCAAACGAGCCGTGCCCGGCCGGGCGCGCAACTGGTGCAACCGGTCCGGTGGGCTGAGCCCGCTCCGCCTCCGGGCCGTCGCCCGTCCAGGTAACCTGCCTGCGTTGAATCATTGGGAGGGATCCTATCCGGTGGGTCGCACCTTACACCCTCACCGTACTGCCCAGGAAGTGCCGCAACCCTCAAAAGCGGCCCCGGTTGCATCGCAAAGCCATAGCAAGGGCGCAAGCAGCGTCCGGTCACGTACTCCCACCGTCCCAATAGTAGTTCAGCCGCTGGGCAGCAGCGTGCAGCTAGCGGCGGGGCGCCGGTGCGGGCTCGAGCGGAATCACTGGCACCGCATCCGCGGAGGGCCGGATATCGTTCCCGTAGCGTTTCGCGAAAACTCGGGTAAACTCCGCGCCGAAGAAGAAAATCTGGGCGGAGTAGAAGACCCAGAACAGCAGGACCACCAGAGAACCGGCAGCGCCATAGGCCCATGCGATGCCGCTGTACGCGACGACTATTCCGATGATGAGCTGCCCGATGGTGACCAGCGAAGACGTCACCATTGCCCCTACCCAGGCATCGCGCCAGTCGATCGCCGCATCCGGCAGCACCTTGAACAGGACTGCGAAGAGGACCGTGCCAAGGCTGAGCGAGGTCACGAAGGTCGAGGCCTGCAAGAGCGACGCCGACGCGGGCAAGCCGTCACCCAGGATACGTTCGATCGCCGCGAGGCCAGCGCTGGCAGCCAGAGAGAGCAGCAGCAGGATGGCGATGCCCATCACCACCAGGAACGCCGTAAAGCGAGCCCTGATCGTCGCCACGATGCCACGGGGCCGCGCACGAACGTGCCAGAGCGTATTGAGGTCGTCCTGGATCTCGGCAAAGAACCCCGTGGTGCCGAGCAGCAGCGTGACGACGCCGATCACCGTTGCGACCGGGCTTGAGGTGGGTCGCCCGGCGTCGGCGAGCATGGTCTGAATCATCTCGGCCGTGTTCAGCCCGACGATCCCGGCAATATCACCGACGATCTCACCGCGTACAGCCTTCTCGCCAAAAGCCAGACCGGCGACTGCCACAAGGATGATGAGCAGGGGGGCAAGGGAAAAAATGGCGTAGTAGGCTACCGCCGCGCCCAACGTGGAGGCTCGGTCCTCACCCCACTCGTTGAGCGCACTGCGGAGCAACTCGAACAGGTTCTGCAGCACCCTCGGGAGGCTTACGTGCTCGATCGCCATGCTGCTCTCCTCATAACCGGGGAACTGGATGCGACCGGAACAAAGCAAACCTTCACGCCGATGTCGTCGATCGTCAGATCCTCGACCGAACCCGCATCGCTGCCCGTGGCGTTAGAGAACCCGGCTTATCACCCAAATGAGCACGAGGAGACCAACGGGAACGCCAAGAAGCCAACCGATTATATAAGGCATGACAATCCTCTCCGTGTCCTAGACCTTCGATCTTCCAAACTCGACAAGCTAGCGTGCTAGGGGCGACGGGGGCTCGGCCATCTGCTCTCGGGTGCGGTAGTGTGTGAAGGTCATCGGCTCGCCCGACGCCATCCACCCGCCGATCACGCCACCGACCAGGCCCAGAAGCAACGCGGTGACCGCGCCCAGCGCACCATTGCGCGCTACTATCGCCGCATTGGGGTCGGCCGGCCCGCTCGGGGAAGCCGCCCACGCAGGCGACCCGGCCAGGCCAGCAATCCACCCACCGAAGTACCCGCCTGCGCCCAGCGATGCCAGCGCTACCAGCAGCGGCACCACCACCAGCCAGACAATGGCCCCGTGCAGCATGGCCGGTTCGGAGCGCCGTAGACCGGCAACGCGCCCCGCGACCCACCCACCGATCACCAACGAGAAGAACGCACTGAACACGCTGAAGACCAGCGTGCTCAGGCCGAAACTGTTCCAACTCACGATTCGCTGGGCTGGGCCCACCTGCTGCGCGCCCAGTGCGATCCCGATCAGTCCGAAGACCAACGCACTGACGAGCGCCGACAGCGCACCCACCCAGATTCCGCTCCAAGAGACCGTTCCCATGTCATTTCCTCCCACCGTCTTGTTCCAGCGTGGACCGGCCCGCGCGGACAAACCGCGCCTCGAGGATGTGTGACAGCCCAGTCCGACTCTGTGGCCCGATCGTGAGCCGGCCGCTGTTCCGCTGCGCTGTCAGACGCTGGGCAGGCAGGCAATTCTCAACCTGCTAGCCCAACGCCCGACTGGGAACCAGGTGCGAGCAACGTCCACCGGCACACGATACGGTTAGCCCACGAGAGCTTTGCGCCGGTGGCAGCGCCGCCGCCGGACTATGGAGCCGGCGCGTTTGCCGGCGGATTGATGGTGATGGTATCCGGGATCTTGATGTCGGGCGGGCTGATATTGATCGTCGGGTTGTTCGCAATCGGCGGGACGGTTACCGCACCAGACGGTCTCCCTGCCATAACGAACCAGAGGACGCCTATGCCCAAGACCACTACCAGGATCGCTCCCAGCATGACGCCCATACCCATGCCGCCGCCACTTCCGCCGCCGCCCGACCCGTTGATCACTACCGTGCGCTCAGGTGTCTGTGCCATTGTTCGCTTCCTTCTCTTGGGTGACGCATCACCCATCCTCACATTGGTGCAACGGGGCTCACGCAAGTCAGGTGAGCCAGCCGCTAGGGCGCCTAGAGCCGGCCGGTCAACAACAGCACGAGCAAAATGATCAGCACCACGCCGCCTAGGCCGATGCCGGGAGTGCTGTAGGTGCCGTACGTGGGATGTCCGCGTGTGGTAAAACCACCGCCAAGCAGCAGCAGCACCAAGATGATCAGGACGATGGACAACATGTGTACCTCCTTAAACTACGTACGTACATCAGCCAACTGCAGGCGCAAACGGCCTTGCATCGTCTGAGAGAGGGCCCGCTCCCTCGGAGCGGGCCCTCGGCGAAGCTAGATCAGCCGGTGCGCTCAACCTTGCCGCGTAGCTGGTCGGCCTTGCCCTCGGCCTCGGTGCGCTCATCCCCGGCGATCTTCCCAGCGGCCTCTTTGATGACGCCGCCGGCCTCGAGCGCTGCGCCCTTGATCTTGCGGCCGGCCCGCGCGCCCTCGGCTTGGACCTTGCCTTCGGCCTCGAGCCCCTTGTCATCGGTCACTTTGCCGGCGGCTTCCTTCACGCGCCCTTTTAGTTCATCGATTCGGTCAGGCATAGCGTTCCCCTTCGTCGTATTTCGTTCCAGCGGTGGAGCGGCCGGCCGTGAACGACGCCAATTCCGCGGATCAGCGTATTCAGTCCGGCGCTACGATCTCATTCTCGCCACGACCGATCGCGAAGGGGTGACGAAGATCATGGCGCGGATTGCGGATGTGTGACAACTGGTGTTTGGAGGGGATCACAGGCCCAGGTAGGTGATAGACTCGGGATCGCCGCACCGTCGTGGAGGTGGCAGGGTATCCAAGCCGGTACCTGGCTCGCCGGTTGCGGGAGTGGCGGGGGTTAGACCGATGCGACCGCTGCGCAACAGCGTTGAGGACCATCGGAGATAGCGAAGTTGGGGTCGTTGGGGCGCCGGTGTCCGAGTGGGGAGGCCGACTCGCAGCCTTGCCGTGGAAGCTATCGGGGCTCGACGCCGCATGGAGCACCCGCGGTGGCGTGCGAGGAGAGCCCTGACCAAAGAGGCCGCGGGCCCGTGCTGAGGGGGATGGCGGTGCGGGTGTTCAGTAGCGGTGCAAAGTTGACAGTTAATATGTACTATGGCTGTTCATCCAGGAACCGTCTCAAAGGCAGTGGTGAAACCGGTGCAAAACAGCACCTTTCTCTCTTGCCGCAGGAGACGGTGGTGACCGACGATAACCCTGGATATTCACATGCGTCAAAGATCACTAGCGTCGAGGAGAATGTTTATGCTGCCTAGATGGACGAAACCTGCGGCAATTGTAGGGCTCGCTGTGGGGGTAATGCTTCTCTTCAGCGCCTATTCTGGCATCTGGAGGGCCACCCGCCTGCAGGCTGCGGCGACGGCCCCCCCGCTAGGGGCGGCGGGGACCTATGCGGTGCTGGCTGCCGCCGGAGTCACGAACACCGGCGCCACCGTACTGAATGGCGACCTTGGGACGCATCCAACGCCGGCTATCTCTGGGTTCTTTGGGACCACGGGGAATGAAGGACCCGGTCTGGTGAACGCCCCTGGGACGATACACCAGGCCGACGCTGCCGCCCTGGCGGCCAGAAACGCCCTGACCATAGCGTATAACAACGCCGCCGCACAGGCAGTGGACTTCACCGTGGGCACGGAACTCGGCACGCAAAACCTGGCGCCCGGCGTCTACAACTCGGCGTCGGGCACGTTCGGGCTAACCGGAACCCTCACGCTCACCGGCACTGCCAATGACGTCTGGGTCTTCAAGACCACGTCCACGTTGATCACGGCAGCCAGCAGCACGGTGACCCTTGCCGGTGGCGCCCAGGCCCGCAACGTGTACTGGCAGGTCGGCAGCTCCGCGACGCTGGGAGCGAGTTCGACCCTCAGGGGAACCATCCTGGCGAATACGAGCATCTCACTCGGCACTGGCGCTTCGGTGGTGGGCCGGTTGCTGGCAGGTGCGGTGGCCGATAGTGGCGCAGTGACCCTCATCGGCAACTCCATCAGCATGCCGCTTGCCCCTCCCACCGTCGCCAAAGGCTTCCTCCCGGTGAGCATCACGACCGGCGCGGTCTCCACCCTCACCATCGTGCTGAGCAACCCCAACCTGGTGGCTGCCCCCCTTACCGCAGCACTCACCGACACCCTGCCTGCAGGCGTGGTGGTGGCCCCCACGCCCAACGCCAGCACCACCTGCGGGGCCGGCGTGGTGACCACCGGCGCCGCCACGGTGACCCTGACCGGCGGCGCAATCCCGGCCGGCATCATCGGCACGCCGGGTACCTGTACCGTGAAGGTGGACGTGACCGCGGCGCTCGCGGGCGTTTACCCCAATACGCTCGCCGTTGGCGCCTTGCAGACCAGCAACGGCAACAACGCGGCAGCAGCGCTCGCTACCTTGACCGTGGTGGCGCCGCCCTCCACTCCCACCCTCGCCAAAGGCTTCATCCCGGTCAGCATCACCACCGGCGGGATCTCGACGCTCACCATCGTGTTGAGCAATCCCAACCTGCTGGCCGCCACCCTGACCGCAGCACTCACCGACACGTTGCCCGCGGGTGTGGTCATCGCCGGTACGCCCAACACCAGCACCACCTGCGGCGCCGGCGTGGTGACCACCGGCGCCGCCACGGTCACCCTGACCGGCGGTGCGATTCCAGCCGGCATCATCGGTACTCCGGGAACCTGTACCGTGAAGGTGGACGTGACCGCGGCGCTCGCGGGCGCGTACCTCAATACGCTCGCCGTTGGCGCCTTGCAGACCAGCAACGGCAATAACGCCGCTGCTGCGCTTGCGACGCTCACAGTGGTGGCGCCGCCCGCCGCTCCCACCCTCGCCAAAGGCTTTATCCCGGCCAGCGTTCCGGCGGGCGCAGTCTCCACCCTCACCATTGTCTTGAGCAACCCCAACCTGGTGGCCGCCACCCTGACCGCGGCACTCATCGACAGCTTGCCCGTGGGTGTCTTCATCAACTCGACCCCCAACGCCAGCACCACCTGCGGGGCCGGCGTGGTGACCGCCGTTGCCAGCGCCACCACGGTGACCTTGACCGGCGGCGCAATTCCCGCCGGCATCATCGGCACGCCGGGCACCTGCACGGTGAAGGTGGACGTGACCGCGCCGGCAGGAGGCAGCTACGTCAATACCCTAGCGGTGGGCGCGTTGCAGACCAGCATCGGCAGCAACGCTGCCGCTGCACTCGCAACGCTCACCGCAACCCCGGCTGCAGGTCCGCCGACGCTCGCCAAAGGCTTCATCCCGGTCAGCATTACGACCGGCGGGGTCTCCACCCTCACCATTACCTTGAGCAACCCCAACCCGGTGGCTGCCACCCTGACCGCAGCACTCACCGACACGCTGCCCGCCGGCGTGGTCATCGCCGGTACCCCTAACGCCAGCACCACCTGCGGGGCCGGCGTGGTGACGGCGGTTGCCGGCGCCACTACGGTCACGTTGACCGGTGGTGCGATCCCTCTCGGCATCATCGGCACGCCGGGCACCTGCACGGTGATCGTGGACGTCACCGGCCCCCTGGCCGGCGCCTACGTGAACACGGTGCCGGCCGGCGCCTTGAAGACGAGCAACGGCAACTATGACTTCGCTACCGTTGCCACCCTCACGTTGGTGGCGCCACCTGCGGCGCCGGCACTCGCCAAGACCTTCATCCCGGTCAGCATCACGGAAGGCGCCACCTCGACGCTGACCATTGTCTTGAGCAACCCCAACCTGGTGGCTGCCACCCTGACCGCCGCACTCACCGACACCTTGCCCGCCGGGGTGGTGATTGCCGGTACCCCCAACGCCGGCACCACCTGCGGGGCCGGTGTGGTGACTGCGGTTGCCGGCGCCACCACGGTCACTCTGACCGGCGGCGCAATCCCGGCCGGCATCATCGGCACGCCGGGGACCTGCACGGTGACCGTGGACGTAACCGGCCCCCTGGCCGGGGCTTACGTCAATACCCTGGCCGCAGGCGCGCTGCAGACCAGCAATGGCAATAACGCCGCCCCGGCCGTTGCCACCCTCACGTTGGTGGCGCCACCTGCGGCGCCGGCACTCGCCAAGACCTTCATCCCGGTCAGTATCACGGAAGGCGCCACCTCGACGCTGACCATTGTCTTGAGCAACCCCAACCTGGTGGCTGCCACCCTGACCGCAGCGTTCACTGACACCTTGCCCGCCGGGGTGGTGATTGCCGGTGCCCCCAACGCCGGCACCACCTGCGGGGTCGGCGTGGTGACTGCGGTTGCCGGCGCCACCACGGTCACCCTGACCGGCGGCGCAATTCCGGCCGGCATCATCGGTACTCCCGGGACCTGCACGGTGACCGTGGACGTAACCGGCCCGCTGGCCGGCGCTTACATCAATACCCTGGCCGCAGGCGCGTTGCAGACCAGCAATGGCAATAACGCTGCCCCGGCGGCCGCCACCCTGACCGTTGTCGCACCACCAAGCGGCGGCGGTGGTGGCGGGGGCGGGGGCGGCAGTACGCCTACACCGACGGCGACGTTGGCCCCTGCTACCGCGACCGCAGCGGCTGCGACTGCGGTAGCAGCGACGTCGACCGCGGTCGCAGCTACCGCAACTGCGGTTGCAACCGCCGGCCCGGCAATACCAACCGCGACGGTTGCCCCAGCAGCCGCCACGGCAACCGCCATTGCCGCCACCGCCACCGCAGTCGCGCCCACGCCCACGCCCACGCCGGCCCCTGTTGCGGTGGAGACTGCCCCCGAGAGTCCGGCCCCCGAGATTCCAACCGAGACACCGGTGATCATCGGCCCACCAGCCATGGTTCCGATGGCGCTGCCGAGGACCGGTGATGGCGGATGCAGTGCTAGCCCGAGCAGTTGTACGGGCGGCATCGCTTGGTGAGCGGCGCTTCGTAACGCTTGGTAGTGCTGCAGGCTACTGGGCGACCATAACCCGCACTCACCATGGAATCAAAGCAGCTACGAGAGGGCCCGCTCAAAGAGGAGCGGGCCCTTGGGCTGTGGCCGTACGGCGCCTGACCGGTGGAGTGGTCTCTGGGTAAGCGGACTGTGCGTGCGGCGTCAGTCAGCGGCTGGCATGGTCGATGCCGCTGGTTCGGCCGCCGGTGTGCGTTGTTGTATGGAGCCCTGAGCGCCTCCGAGGAGGTCTGCCAACTCCTGGTCCGCCAGCGTCTCGTGCTCGAGCAGTTGCTGCACCAGGGCATCGAGCACCGCCCGGTGCTCGGCGATGAGTTGTACTGCAGTCGCGTGTGCGTGGTCGAGCAGCTTGCGTACGGCGCCGTCGAGTTGCGCCGCAGTGGCATCGGCGTAGTCAGCCGGCCGAGCCATCTCCCGCCCCAGGAATGGGTGAGCTTCGCCGGTTCCGTACCACACGGCGCCGAGATCGTCGCTCATGCCCCAAATGCCAACCATCTGCCGCGCCAGATTCGTGGCAGTCTTCAAATCACTCTCAGCACCGGTGGTGGCGTCGCCGATAGCGATCTCCTCGGCCGCCCGCCCGCCCATCAAGGTGGCCATCCGGCCCAGCAAGTACGACCGCGCATAGTTCCGCCGGTCCTCACCGCCGGCCTGCATCGTCACGCCCAAGGAGTGTCCATGGGGGATGATTGACACCCGATTCACCGGGTCGCCGCCGGGGGTTAGGTGTGCCACCAGCGCATGACCAGCTTCGTGGTAGGCAACAGCCCGCCGCTCCTCGAGATTGATCAGCGCTGGTTGACGGGTGCCGAGCAGGATTTCGTCCAACGCGGCATCGAAATCACCGGCTTCGACGTCGGCGCCGCCGCGCCTTGCCGCCGCCAGCGCTGCCTCGTTCGCCAGGTTCCCCAAGTCGGCGCCCGAGAACCCGGGCGTGCGTGCGGCGATGCGTCCGAGGTCGACGCCGGCAGCAAGCCGCACTTGGTGGGTATGGATGGCAAGGATGGCAAGCCGGCCGGAGCGATCCGGAAGGCCCAAGGTAACCTGACGGTCAAAGCGCCCCGGCCGCAGCAACGCGGGGTCTAGGACATCGGGCCGGTTGGTGGCCGCAAGCACTATCACCTTGGTCTGGTCGTCGAAACCGTCCATAGCGACCAAGAGTTGATTCAGGGTTTGTTCACGCTCGTCGTTACCGCCGCCAAACCCGGCGCCGCGCTCCCGTCCTACTGCATCAAGCTCGTCGACGAACACGATGGCCGGAGCGGCCGCCTTCGCTTTGGTGAACAGGTCGCGCACCCGGCTGGCGCCCACGCCTACAAACATCTCTACAAACTGCGATGCGGAGATGCTGAAAAACGGCACCCCCGCTTCACCGGCGATCGCGCGGGCCAAGAGCGTCTTGCCGGTGCCGGGAGGGCCAATCAAAAGAACGCCGCGCGGAAGTCGAGCGCCTAAGTTGAGATACCGGTCGGGCTCCTTCAGGAACCCCACGATCTCCTGGAGATCGGCTTTGGCGTCGTCCACACCGGCGACGTCGGCAAAGCTCACGTGCGGGCGCTCTTCCTGAAAGACCTGTGCACCGCTTCTGCCAAACCCGAGCAGGTTCTGTTGGCTGCGCTGCGCCTGCCGGCCCATCAGCACCATAACCCCCACCAACAACACGACCGGCGCCATGCTCAGTACGAGATTCAGCAGCCACGACCCGCCGCTCACCTCCTTCGCAGTCACCTGCACATGGTGTTGGTCGAGCAGGGGAAGAAGCCGATCATCACCTTGCGCCGGGATGATGCTGGTGAATCGTGAAAACGTTGGGGTGGGGGCCGCTGCGACAACCGGGGGTGTTGCGGCGCCGGCGGCAGGCTGAGCCACCGGCGGTGCGGATTCGGGCCACACCGTGGGCTGTACGAATGTACCTTCGATGGCCTGGCCCTGCAGCAGAACCGTGGACACTCGGTCACGCCCGATCTGGTCCAGGAATCCGCTGTACGGGATTTCCACCACGTCTGGCGGCTTCGAGAAGAGGAAGCCGTACGCGTTCCAGAGCAGACTGATCGCCAGCATGACCCACCAAAACCAAAAAGGCAGGGTGAACCCGCCAGTGGCGGGTTGCGGAGCTTTAGGGTGTTGGTCTTGTTCCGTGGGAGGAGGCGAAATGCTCAATGCCTGGCGCCTTAGTGCTGCAGAGCAGCGATCCATTTTCGCTCATCTGTCTGAAGGGGAAACAGGACCGGAGCACTCTGCGCAGCGGACGCGACTTGCCGTTCTACTGGGCCGCTGCTGGTCACGCCTTCGGCCCTGCGTATCTTGGTGGAGGGCCGAAGGCGTTGGACGGTGCGGCTCGGCAAGGCTTCCTTATATGCTGACCCAAGGTTGCTAGCTTCAGTATAAGGCGTGAATGCTGGTTTTGCGCCCGTGCCGCCAATCTGGAATGTAGTCGAGGACTGGTCAATGAGGCAGGGCCGTCCAACGCACTCACCACTGGGGTCCTCACTTCACCAGAACCGTCGCTAGCGACAAGAGCATTCCCATGCTCACCATGTCGGTCACGGTCGTGAGGAAAATGCTCGAAGCGGTGGCGGGGTCGGAGCCGAGCTTCTTTAGCGTGAGCGGCACGAGAGCACCGCAAATGCTGCTGATAACACAACTGCCAACCATGGCACAAAACACCACCACGCTGAGCATAAGCGCAGTGGATAATTGTTGCACAGTGGCGACGACGTACATGACGATCGCTGCGACTAACCCGACAAGGGCTCCATTCAGCAAGCCAAGCAGAGACTCCTTCACAAACAGCGCCCGTTGCGTGCCCGACTTTAGCTCACCCAAGAAGACGCCGCGCAGGGTGACCGCCAACGTCTGGCAGCCCGTGTTACACGATTGGCTCGCCAGCACCGGTAGGAACATGGTTAAGATCACCACCCGTTCGATGGTTTCATGGAACAGGAACACCACTCCACCGGCTACCAGCGCTGTGAGGAGATTGAGCTGCAGCCATGGGTGGCGCAGCCTCAGGCTGCGGAACAATGACGTGGTAAGGCGCTCCTCTTTCCCAACACCCACCATGGCGCCGGGCTTGGCGGTCAACTCAAGCGACCGCTTCTGCTCCTCCACGAGCTCATCGTAGAGGCGTTTGACCTCGTTGCTGTGCTGGAGGATCACCTCGCGGCTTTCCTCCACTTCCTGCACTGTTCGCTCCAGTTCCTTGCTGTGCTGCTGCGCTTCCGCGTGCAGCAAACGCACTTCCAGCATGTTGTGAACCCTCGCCAGGACTTCGGCCATATCAAAGGGTTTGCTGATAAAATCCTTCGCGCCGGCATCCAACGCGCGCAGCTTGTGACCCGGTTGGGCCGTAACTACGAGTACCGGCACGTAGCCATCCGCTTCGACTACCTTAAGTCCTGCAAGCACCTGAAAGCCATCCATCCCCGGCATCTGGAGATCGAGCAGGATCAAGTCATAGCGGTGCGTACGATGAAGTTCACAGACCTCAAACGGATCCCGTGTTGAGGTGACGGAGGTGTACCCAGCGCTCTGCAACATTCGTTCGAGCAGCAAAACATTCGCCTCCTGATCGTCAACGATCAGGATATGAGCGCCCAGGATATCGGATAAGGCGACCATGATATTCGCTTCCTTCTATTACCCCCGGTTCAGTCGCTTTTCCGAAAGGTCTAACGCCATCTCTAGCGTGTCCATGAGTTCATTGACCTTGATGGGTTTCGTAACATATCGAAAGAACCCAGCCCGCATGCCTTTCTCGATATCGCGCGGCATCGCGTTGGCGCTGAGTGCAACGACCGGAATGTGGGCCGTAGCTGCATCGCCGCGCAGCATTTTCAGTGCCTCAAAACCACTTATATCAGGTAAATTAATATCCATAAGGATCACGTTTGGTTGCATTTTACGGGCAACTTCAATGCCCATGTTGCCATTCACAGCAGTCAATAGATGCATGCCTGGGCGGCGAGCAACGAGCTGCTCCACCAGCTTCAAGTTGGCCGGGTTGTCCTCTACATACAGTAACGTACGAAGCGATGCGCCAGTCTCGGCTTGCATTTGAGCGAGTGGTGTCGTCTCGGATTCTGCGAGTTCGTAATCTGGCGCAAGCGTCGAAGTCAGTTCGATCCAGAATACACTGCCCGTCCCGACCGCACTTTCTGCGCCAATCACCCCTCCCATTAGTTCAATCAGGCGCTTGGTCATCACAAGACCGATTCCTGTACCCTCTACGCCGCCTGCCTCTTGGCCGAGGCGATTGAAGGGCTGGAACAATTGGGCTACCTTCTCCGGTGGGAGTCCTGCTCCGGTGTCCCTGACGCTGACGCGAATCCGGTCTGGGGTGCTTTCGACACACGTCACCTCCACAGTTCCGTTATCGCAGTTGTATTTGATTGCATTAGAGAGAAGATTGACCATGATCTGCTTGATGCGAATCCTGTCGCCCATGACAAAAGAAGGGTTGTCGAGTTGAGGGAACGTCAGGTGGATGCCACGCTGCTGTGCCTGTGGTTCCATCATGGTCTGGCATTCAAGCATGACCTCAGTGAGCGACAATGGTTCTAGGGACATCGAAAGTTTCCCGGATTCAATGAGCGCGAGATCAAGGATTTCGTTGATCAGTCCCAGCAAATACCATCCTGCCCGCAGAATCTGGTCTATGCTTTCCTTCTGGCCAATTGAGGGTGGCGGAACATCGGATGCCATCAACTGGGCAAAACCGAGAATGGCATTGAGCGGAGTACGCAGTTCGTGGCTCATGCTAGAGAGGAAATCTGACTTGGCTAGATTGGCTTTTTCCGCCGTGGACTTCGCGCTCTCCAGTTCAACGTTTTGCTCCTGCAGCACTTGGTCCCAGCGTTTCCGCTCTGTGACATCGCGCGCCGCGGCGAACACACCCTGCAACTTCCTGTCCCGGTCATAGAAGGTGGTCGCGTTGTAGGACACCACGGTTTCTTTGCCATCTCTGGCGCGCGCGGTGAGTTCGTAGTCGGTAACCTTCTTTTCGCTCAGCACTTGCTTGATGGCAGTCTCAGCTCGTTCCGGATCGGTGAAGTAGTTCTTGAACGGCGCTCCAATCAATTCATCGCGCGTGCAACCGGTGAGCGCCTCCATCTGTTTGTTGACGTCGGTGATGATACCGGCCGGATTGGTGGTCATCAAGGCATCGATGTTGGATTCGATGAGCGAGCGCGTGTAAAACTGCTGGTCGCGCAAACGTTGATCGAGTTGCTTCTGGTCCGCTTCAGCTTGCTTGCCCACAGTGTTGTCGGTGCCAATCAGCAGGTAGCCGATGATGACGCCTTCAGCATTGCGTAGCGCGGTAACGGACACAACGGCTGGGAGACGGCTGCCATCCTTGCGGATATAGGTCAGCCCATAAATGTCTTCGATGCCGCGCGATGCCTTAAAGACCAATGCCTCGAAGCCCGGCGTGATTGGGGTTGCAAGCTCGATGCTCAACGCCTTGGCACGGGCGATTAATTCCTGCGGATCAGAGATGTCGGCCGGGGTGATCTTGTTCATCACCTCGCCGGCCGCATAACCGAGCATGCGTTCAGCGCCGACGTTGAAGATCTGAATCACGCCCTTCGCATCGGTGGCAATGCTGGAGAAGTTGGCGCTGTTGAAGATCGCGCTCTGAAGCGCCCCCGCTTTCAACTCTGTGCCGATCAAGAGGTAGCCGATGATTGCGCCTTCAGCATTGCGCAACGCGGTAACGGACACAACGGCTGGAAAGCGGCTGCCGTCCTTACGGATGTACGTCAGCTCATAAATGTCTTCGATGCCGCGCGAAGCCTTGAAGACCAATGCCTCGAAGCCCGGCGTGATTGGGGTTGCAAGCTCGATGCTCAACGCCTTAGCACGGGCGATTAATTCCTGCGGATCGGAGATATCGGCAGGAGTGATCTTATTCATCACTTCGGCGGCCGCATAGCCGAGCATGCGTTCGGCGCCGACATTAAAAACCTGAATCACGCCCTTCTCGTCGGTGGCGATGCTGGAGAAGTTGGCGCTGTTGAAAATCGCGTCCTGCAAAGCGCTCGCTTCCAGCAGGGCTTCTTCCACTTGCTTACGAGCGGTGTTGTCGGTGCCGATCAACAGATAGCCAATGATGGAGCCTGCGGCGTTGCGCAGCGCGGTAACCGATACGATGGCTGGAAAGCGGCTGCCATCTTTACGAATGTAGGTGAGCTCGTAAATGTCTTCAATGCCGCGCGATGCCTTGAAAACCAGCGCCTCAAACCCTGGCGTAATTGGGGTTCCAAGTTCGCTAGTTAACACTTGCGCGCGCGCAATCAATTCCTGCGGGTCAGAGATGTCGGCCGGGGTGATCTGGTTCAGCACGTCGGCGGCCGCGTAACCGAGCATACGTTCGGCGCCAACATTGAAGAGCTGAATCACGCCCTTCTCGTCGGTGGCGATGCTGGAGAAGTTGGCGCTGTTGAAAATCGCGTCCTGCAAGGCTGCCGTGTCGGGTTTGGTGGTGGACACAACCGCCGGACCGTCGGATTGTTCTCTAGCCATGGAATTCCTCCTGGTGTTGCGATCGCCGGTGTGGGCGGGGGGCCCTACGTGTTGGAACCGCGAAACCGAACACTATCGTGTGCTCGGTGCATGAGATGCTTCGTTGGGCGAGCAAGCGTACTCCCACAGGAAAAAGAGCCACCGGGGCTTCGGCTGCTCGGTCTCGGACGCTTGTCGGACGTGAATACTGGTACGAGCACTGTCTCTGCGAGCCGAGAGTGCCGTCATCACCGGCTGTGACCGGCCTTAGTGCAGATTGAGCAAAGTTACGGGCTCATTGTCCCTCGCAGGCAATCGCGAGGGGATGGGCGGGGAGATGGTGCGCCTTGCGGATGTGTGGCAAATTCAGAAATTGAGGTGACACGATACGACTGGCGCTTGAAGACCATGCTGACGTCATGCGGCAGAGAACGCATGCCACTACCGGCGTGGTCGTATCCTGCTCATTGGATTGACGGCACTCGTACCCCCGCCTAGGATGGGCGCAGGCGAGGCTTCGGCGGGCCCACGTGCTCGCCATCGCCCCGGTGGTGTGCCTTCCGGCGGGAGGTGTTGCGTGGGTGGCAGGGCTGCGCGCGGAGGACCGGGAGCTGGCACTGGACTTCTTCATCCGCGAGTGCCGCGACATGAAGATGCAGCGTCGCTGGCCCGTGCTGCGGCGGCGAACCGCTGGAGGCTCCTCTCCACCCAGCGAACGCTGGAGGCATGTGATGAAACTGTTGACCTATGATGCGGCGGCGGGCACCCGGGCGGGGGTGCTGGTGGGCCAGAACGTGCTGGACGTGACGGCGCTGCTGAACCAACCGGTGGTGGTGCGCGACGTGCGCGCCCTGCTGGAGCTGCCCGGCGGGCTGGACCGGCTGCGGCGGGCGCTGGCAGCGGGATCGCTGCCGGCCGGCGTGCCGCTGGCGGGCCTGGGGCTGCGGGCCCCCGTGCTGCAGCCGCCCACCGTGCGCGATTTCTTCGCGTTCGAGGGCCACGCCAGCGGCGGCGGCACGCGCCAGCTCTCCGACGCCTGGTATCGGCTGCCCATCTTCTACTTCAGCAACCCGCTGCGCATCTTCGGGCCCGACGTTGCGGTGCCCGTCCCCAGCGCCACGGAACGGCTGGACTACGAGCTGGAGTTAGGCGCCATTATCGGCAAAGAAGGCAGCAACGTGCGCGAGGCCGACGCCATGGACTACATCGCCGGCTTCACCATCTTCAACGACTGGAGCTGCCGCGACCTGCAGCGCGACGAGATGGCCGCCGGCCTCGGCCCCGCCAAGGGCAAGGACGCCGCCACCTCGCTGGGTCCCTGGCTGGTGACCACCGACGAACTGGCCCCCTACCTCAAGGACGGCCGGCTGGCGGTGGGCTGCACCCTCAGCGTGAACGGCCAGCAGTGGATGGAAGGCGACGCCGCCAAGATGCACCACACCTGGGGCTCGTTCGTGGAACGGGCGTCGCGCGACAGCCGCATCGTGCCCGGCGACGTGCTGGGCAGCGGCACCATCACCGGCGGCACCATCGCCGAGGCGCAGCGCAACGGCTACCCAGCCCGCTACCTGCAGCCCGGCGACGTGGTGACCATTACGGTCGAGGGCATCGGCGCCATGACCAACACCCTAGGCCCCCGCGTCGAAGCCGACCCCAACTACCGCTACCGCGCCACCGCCACCGTCATCAACGCCATCCCGAACGGGTAGCCCCGTGTGGGTTCAGTCGCGCGGACGCTTCGACCGTGGGTGGGCAGATGGGTACGGCGTGAGGGGATGTGAAAGCACTCTTGCATTGACAGTGAGCGGGCGGCGTTTCAGTATGACGCCTGATGACCGCCGCCGGATGGTGGTATTGGAGACGTCTGTGAAACGTATCGCTGCTGTACTTGCGGGTGTCGCGCTGGCCCTCACGGGGTGTCAGTCGGCCGACCTGAAACCCGGCGGGGCCGCACCGTCGGACCAAGGGGCCGGGGGCGCAGCCGCTACGCCCAAGCTGACCCGAGTGGTGTTCGGCATCAACGCCCCGGTGCTGGAGACCAACGACTACAACGAAGTGGGGCTCGACACCTGGCAACTCCGCCCGGCCTACGAGTACCTGACCGGCGTTGACCTCGAGGGCCACGATGTCTCGGCGCACGTGCAGGGACTGGCGACGGACTGGACGATCGAGCCGGACGGCAAGTCCTACCGGCTGAAGCTGCGGCAGGGCGTCAAACTGCACTTCGACAAGGGCGAGTTCGGCGCCCAGGACGTGCGCTACAACTGGCAGCACATCATTGCCACCGGCTCGCGCAACCCCCATGCCCAGCGCTACAAGGACACCGTGAGCGACGTGGAGATTGTGAACGACCACGAGGTGGTGTTCCGGCTGAAGGCGCCCGACGTGTCGTTCATCTTCGGTCTGGGTGAGCAGGAGATCACGTACAACATCGTCAGCAAGGTGGACGCCGAGTCGCGCGACCACTGGCCCCGCCCCGGCGAGCAGGCCATCGCGGGCACCGGCCCGTACGCCATCGCCGAGCGCACCCCGTCGAAGAACATCGTGTACAAGAAGGTGCCCTGGCAGCATTGGCGGCAATCGCCCATCTTCCCTGAGTTCGAGTTCCGGTTCTTCAAGGAGAACTCGACCCGCATGGCCGCGTTGCTGGCAGGCGAGATCCACATGGCGGCGCTGCCGTTCGAGATGACGCAGCAGGCCGAGCGAGCGGGTTTCAAGGCGATCCGCAGCCGGGCGCCCATTGGCCCGCAGGCATGGATGGACCTGGTGGGCACCTGGGCCAACCGCCGGGTGTTCCCGGAGGAGGTGCTGAACGCCGATCCCAACCAGCAGTACGTGTATCCCAACACGCCCTTGCTGGATGTGCGGGTGCGGCGCGCCCTCAGCAAGGCCATCAACCGCGATGAGCTGAACAAGGCCTACTACCAGGGCAAGGCGGCTACCATCTACAACCTGTTCCTGGACCCCAGCCGGCCCGGCTGGAACCCGGAGTGGCAGCGCCGCTTCCAGGACGAGTACGGCTATGACCCAGAGGCGGCGAAGAAGCTGCTGGCCGACGCCGGCTACGGACCAAACAACCCGCTGAAGCACACCATCATGCCCAGTACCAGCGGGGCGTTCTATCCCGAACTGAACGACGTGGTGGACTCCATCGCCGGCTACTGGCGGGCGATTGGCGTGCAGGTGACCATTGACCAGTCGGACCCGGTGACGGTGAGCGCTAAGGGCCGGGCGCTGGCGTTCGACAACCACTCGCGGCTGGTGGCCTCGAGCATCCGGCAGTTCTTCGGGTTTGGCATCTACCAGACTGGTACCACCGGCGGCCGCACCGGCTCGGAGTTGAAGGCGGTGCGCGACTTCTTCGAGAACAACCTGCGCCCCACGCTGGACGCAACTAAGTGGGACGGCATCTGGCGGCAACTCGGCGATATCGCCTACAACGAGCACCCCAACATCCCGCTGTTCTGGCTTCCGGCGCTGGCGGTGGTCAACCCCAACTTCGTGGCCGACTACCCGTTCTCGGGCACGCTGACGGGCACCTACAGCAACATCGAGTACATCAAGCCGGCGGGGTAGCCGGTAGGGATTTGCCGGGTGTGCGGCCGGTGCGTGTTCCCGAGGAGGACGCACCGGCCGTTTTTCATGCCGGTTGCAGCACCGCTGCGACAGGTTACAATGATGACAATAGTGACCGAAACGACAGTCCGAGGTGTACGGCAATGATCGTTCCGCCGATAAGCCTGCGTTTGCCGGATGCGATGGCGGAGAAGGTGCGCCGAATCGCCGCATTGGAGCATCGCTCCTTTGCGGAGACAGTGCGGATCCTCACCGATGAGGCCATCAAGATGCGGGAGTTCCCCGAGATCGTGTTCGTCGATGGGCCGAGCGGCCGGCGGGCGCGGCTGCGGGACGGCCTGGACGTGTGGGAAGTCATTGAGCCGTACATTGAGGCGGAGAGGGACTGGGGGTCGCTGCGGGACAGCTATCCCGATGCCGACGAGGGCCTGCTGCGGGCGGCGCTACGCTACTACGAGGCCTACCCAGATGAGATCGAGGCCAGGGTTGCCCTGAACCGCGGCGCATGACGCTGGCGTTCCTCCTCGACGAGGACATCAGCTACCGGGAGAGTGCGGCGGAGTCGCTGCGCGGCATGTGTCGCATAGTGGCCGTGGCCGAGGCTTAGCGGCATGCGGACGGCGGAGGCCGCCAGCCGATTAATGGCGCGCCGCAGTGGAGGCGCCGGCCCCGACCGCCGGCCCGATGTGCGCCGTGAGCTGAAACCGCCTCACGGCCGGGATGGTGGCAACGCCCAGCGCCAGCAGTAGGGCGCCCAGGCCGCCGGTGATGGCCGACACCTGCGGGCCGAACAGTTCGGCGATGACGCCCGACTCGAACTGGCCGAGTTGCGGTCCGCCCATGACGAAGGCGTTATTGAACGCCCCGACCCGCCCGCGCAGATTGTCGGGCGTGAGCATCTGGTTGGCGGTGCCGCGGAGGACGGCGCTGAAGCCGTTGCCGGCGCCCGAAAGGGCCAGCATGAGCAGCGCCAGCCAGAAGTTGACCGTCACGGCGAACAGCACGATGGCGGCGCCGTAGACCACCACGCCCACCAGCACCCACTTGCCGGCCGCCTGCAGGCGCGACGACGCGCTGAGGAAGGTGGCCGATGCCAGCCCGCCGGCCGAGATGGCGGCGTACAGCATACCCAGGCCGGTGGGCCCCACCGCCAGGATGTCGCGGGCGAACACCGGCAGCAGCGCGTTGGGCGACCCAAACAGCGTGGCCCCGAAGTCCAGCACCATGAACCAGAAGATGACCGGCTGGGTCATGACGAAGCGGGCGCCGCCCAGCAGCGTCTCCAGCGACCACGGTTGCGCCTGATAGCGGCTTTGGAGCGGGGTGCGCACCAGCAGCACAGCGCCAAGCATCGCCAGCCAGGAGGCGGCGTCCACGCCGTAGCACCAGGCGGGGCCGGTGAACGCCAGCGCCAGCCCGGCCAGCCCCGGCCCCGCCACGTTGCCGATCTGCCGTTGCACCATGTGGAGCGCGACGCCGCTGCGCAGGTCGTGGGGCGGCACCAGGTTGGCGACCACTGCGCCGCGGGCCGGCTGCTCCACCGCGCTGGCTAGGGCCAGTACCACTGCGCCTGCGTACAGCGCCTCGGGCGAGCTGAGGTGGAGCATGGTGAGCGCCGCCAAAGTGGCCGAGGTGGCCCACTGCACGACCTGCAGTCCCGCCATCAGCCGCTTGCGGTCCATGGTGTCGGCCAGCAGTCCGCCGAAAATGGCCATGGCGATCTGAGGAATGGCGCGGGCCAGGCCCAGCAGGCCGATCTGGAGCGGCGAGTTGGTCAGCTCGTAGATCTGCCAGGCCATCGCGACCGTGGTGAACTGGGTGCCGAGGCCGGACAGCACCGAGCCCGCCCAGAACAGCGCGAAGTCGCGATGGTGAAGGGCGGGGGGCAGGCGGTGGTAGAAGGGCATTGGTTCGTGGCTACCTAGCTAGCGCTGGGCGAAGCTTCGATGGGGCGATTGCCACGCCGTCGGACGGCTCGCAATGACGAGGTTCCCGAGGCCTTCTCACCTTTCGTCGTTGCGAGGAGCCGAAGGCGACGTGGCAACCGTGGTATCGGAGCAACCTGGCGGCTGGAGGATGCTTCGATGGGGCGATTGCCACGCCGTCGGACGGCTCGCAATGACGATTGGATTACTGGCCTTACGCCTGGTTCTTGAGCGCGCGGTAGACCCGCTCGGCGGTGACGGGCAGTTCGAAGACGCGAGCGTCGACCGCGTCGGCGATGGCGTTGGCGATGGCGGCGGGCGGGCTGTTGTTGGCCATCTCGCCGACTGCGCTGGCGCCGTAGGGACCAACGGCGCCTTCCGAGGCCACCAGCACCGTCTTGAGTTCGGGCATCTCGCCGGTGGTGGGCAGCTTGTACTCGCCGAGGTGCACGTTGGTCACCCGGCCGTCTGCTTCGTCCATGAGCAGCTCTTCGGTCAGGGCCAGGCCAATGCCGGTCATCACGCCGCCGTCGATCTGGCCCTGATGGGTGATGGGGTTGATGACGGTGCCAACATCGTGCGCGGTGATGAGGCGGTGCAGCTTCACCTGGCCGGTCTCGGGGTCCACCTCCACCTCGGCTATCTGGGCGCAGAAGTAGGTGCACTCCTCGCGGCGGGGCGCATCTTCGGCCACCGTCACCCGCACCGGTTCGCCGCGGCCTGCCCGCACCACCGCCTGCGTCAGCGACAGCCGGCCATCACGGCTGACGAACGCGCCATCCTCCCAGTGCACCTCCGCCTCCGGCCGGCCCAGCAGCGACGCCGCGGTGGGCAGCAGCACCTCCCGCAGTTTCTCGCAGGCCTTGATGACGGCGGTGCCCTCGGTATAGGTGACGCGGCTGGCGCGCGGGCCCTCGTCGAAGGGGGCGGTGTCGGTGTCGCCGATGACCACCCGCACGTGCTCGATGGGTACCTGCAGGTCCTCGGCCACCAACTGGCGCAGGATGGTGTGGGTGCCCACGCCCTGATCGACGGTGGGGCTGATGACGGTGATGCCGCCATCGGGATGGGCCGAGAGGTGAACGCCCGACAGCCCGCCACCGATCTGCCGGCCGAAGATGCCGATGCCGCGTCCCCAGTTGGGGCCTGGCTTAGGCGCGCCCCAGTCCGCCGCGTCCAGCGCCGCCTGCAGCACCGCGCGCGCCTTGATGCGCTCCAGGTGGCTGCCTGCGGCGTCGATCTCGCCATCGGACAGCAGCGTCTGCAGGCGGTAGGCGGCGGGGTCGATGCCCAGTTCTTTGGCGATGAGGTCGGTGTGGCACTCCACGGCGAAGGTGTATTGGTGGGCGCCGGGGGCCCGGAAGTAGCCGCCCGGCACCGTGTTGGTGTACACCTGCAGGAACTCCCAGGACGCGTTCTCGACGCGGTAGGCGCCGCCCACGTAGTGCCAGGTGCTGAGGGCGGCGTTGGGCTTGAGCGCGCCGTAGGCCCCGCTGGCGTGCACGGTGCGCATGGTGCGGGCCACAATGGTGCCGTCGCGCTTCACGCCGGAGCGGATGGTGAGCACGGTGGGATGGCTGGGGTTGCTGGCCATCAGCTCATCTTTGTAGGTCATCACCATCTTCACTGGGCGGCCCGAGCGCTCGGCCAAGAAGTAGGAGATGGAGACGTCGCGCGAGTCGCCCTTGCCACCGAAGTCGGCGCCGATGGACACCACGTTCACCTTGATGCGGTCCTCGGGCACGCCGGTGGCCGCCGACACCTGCCCGCGCACCCGGAACGGGGCCTTCGACGACGCCCAGATCTGCACCCGCCCGGTCTCGTCGATGTGCAGCAGCGAGGCGAAGGGTTCGAGGTAGCCCTGGATACGGGCCGGCACGTGGAAGGTGTGCTCCAGCACCAGGTCGGCCTTGGCGAACCCGGCGGCCACGTCGCCCTTGCCGAACGACAGGCGGGTGAGGCCGTTGTGCAGATCGGTGGCCAGCCACTGCTTGGGCATGCCGGCGTAGCGCTCGGCGTTCTCGTGGATGACGGGGGTGCTGGGGTCCAGCGCCTTGAGGGGGTCAAACACGGCGGGCAGCACCTCGTAGTCCACCACGATGCGGGTGAGCGCTTCGTCGGCAGCCTCGGGGGTGTCGGCGGCGACGGCGGCCACCCGATCGCCCACAAAGCGCACCTTGTCCCAGCACAGCACCGGCATGTCGCGGATGACCTTGCCCTGGTAGTGGTCCGGGATGTCCTTGCCGGTCACCACCGCCCGCACCCCCGGCACCTGCCACGCACCGGTCACGTCGATGCTGCGGATGCGGGCGTGGGGGTAGGGACTGTGCAGCACCTTGCCCCACAGCATGCCGGGCAGGCTGATGTCGGAGGCATAGGTGGTGCGGCCGGCCACCTTGTCCACGCCCTCGGCCCGGGGGATGGAGACGCCGATGAGGGAGGGTGCTGGCATGGTGGAGGCTCCTTGTGGGCGGGGTGCGGCCCACGCGCTCGGATTATACGTGGGTTTCGTCGATGTGCGCGAACGATGACTTGAACACACGCTGCAATCTCGGAACCGGATTCCGTTTACTGCGTGATGGGTATGGTTGAACGAGGCGGCGGCGCGGCGTGCGCGGTTGCCTACCGGCCTGGTTCTTTCCAACATTGTTGCAGACCTGGTAATGTATATACATTCAGCGCTATGGCCGACGACATTGAGTTTCTCCGAGCATTAGAGACGTACGACCAGCCCGCTGCGAATCCCAACACCGAAACTCTTGGGGTGGAGATCGTCTGGGAGCGTAACAATTCCAGCTTTGGCGCGATGCATATATGGAACCTGCACCGTGTAGCCGAGGCAGAAGTGGAGCAAGTGTTGTTCGAGGTACCGCCGTTTGTGGAAGCTCGCCGTCATCCCAGATACCCCGGTCGAACGGTGTTTTGGGGGGCCACACGGCATGACCGATGGCTGTTTGTGGTTTGCGAGGACTGGCATGAAGGCGGCCGACGGTATCTTCGGCCGATCACGGCGTTTGAGCCAGCAGAGGGACGGAAGTATTGGGAGGCCCAATCATGACAACATCGCCCTATGTGCCGGCGACCCCAGAGCAACTGGAGCGCGAAGCTCGTGACTGGGATGAGGGAACATTGCGGCCTGGTGACTGGAAAGACGCTCCGGAGGCACCGCCCAGTGTGGGTGAGACCACCCTCATCAGTCTTCGAATGCCAAAGACGTCGTTGGCATTGTTGAGGGCATTCGCCGCTCGCGAAGGCGTGGGGTATCAGGTACTTATGAAGCGCTGGCTCGATGAACGTATCCGTGACGAGCGGACGAAAGTGCTCCAGATGGGTTCCGCACAGCTCGGCGCTATTGGGCCGGCCGAACGCGTGTAGCCCTTTCCTCACGCCTGCGTGCTACACTCAAAGCACTGTATGAGCGCACCAACGACCTCCACTCCGAACCTGGCGCGGCGTCTCAAACGAGACGCCCTCTTCTTTGCGATCGCCGTGCTGGTGTTCGCGCTGGACCAGGCGACCAAGATCATGATCCGGTCGACGCTGGCGCCGGGCGAGTCGCTACCGGCCGACGGATGGTTCCGGCTGACCCACGTCACCAACACCGGGGCGGCGTTCGGCCTGTTTCCCAACCAATCGCTGATCCTGCTGGTCACCACCGTCATCGGCATGGCGGCCATTCTGACGTACTACCTGTACCCGCCGGTGCAGACGCCGATCCTGACCGTCAGCCTGGGGCTGCAACTGGGCGGCGCCGTGGGCAACCTGGTGGACCGCATCTCGCTGGGCCACGTCACCGACTTCTTGGACTTTCGCATCTGGCCGGTGTTCAACCTGGCCGACTCCGCCATTGTGGTGGGGGTGTGCGTGCTGACCGGGTACATGGTGCTCTTCGACCGCACGGCGAAAGCGCCGCCGCCCGCCACGCCGCCACGCCGGTGACCACACACACTGCGCCCCTGCGTCTGACGGTGCCGGAGGACGGGGAGCGGCTCGACCGCTACCTCGCCGCGCATACCGGCATCACCCGCTCGCAGCTCCAGCGGCTGATCGACGAGGGGGCGGTGACGGTGAACGGCCGTGTCGCCAAGGCCGGCCAGAAGCTGGACGCGGGCGACGCGATCGAGGCAGACCTGAGGGCGCCGGCCGCACCGTCTCTGGCGGCCCAGGCCATGCCGCTCACGGTGGTGTACCAGGACGCCGACCTCGTGGTGATCGACAAGCCGGCGGGGCTGACCGTGCACCCCGGCGCGGGGCATCCGGACCACACGCTGGTGAACGCCGTGCTGGCGCTGGCTCCGGCGCTGCGCGAGTCGGGCGACCCGCTGCGGCCCGGCATCGTGCACCGGCTGGATAAGGACACCTCGGGCCTCATTGTGGTGGCGAAGCACGCTGCCGCCCAGGAGGCGCTGGCCCGCCAGTTTCGCGACCGCACCACCGAGAAGCACTATCTGGCGCTCATCGAAGGCCGCCTCTCGCCCGAACGGGGGGCCATCGAAGCGCCGATCGGGCGCGATGCCCGCTACCGCCAGCGCATGACCGTGGTGGAAGGCGGCCGCGATGCCCGCACCACCTACCAGGTGCGGGAGTACCTGCCGCACCACACGCTGGTGGAGGTGGGGCTGGAGACCGGCCGCACCCACCAGATCCGGGTGCACTTCGCCGCCATCGGCCATCCGGTGACCGGCGATGTGGTGTATGGCAAGCCGTCGCCGTGGTGCCCGCGGCAGTTCCTGCATGCGTGGCGGCTCAAGTTTCGCCGGCCCTCCGACGGCGCCGTCGTTGAGGCTGAGGCGCCGCTGCCCGCAGACCTGGAGGCCGCGCTGGTGGCCGCCAGAATGCTCGATGCTTAGGGTGGGGTGACCTCAGGCTTCAGCCTCAGGCTTGGGCTCTTAACCGAGGGGCTTCAGTCCGTGCCTGCCGCCATAGGCGCCATGTGCATTGTCATCCTGAGCCGTTGGACGGCGAAGGATCTGGCGGGGGGTGGCGAGTGGCGCACAGACGCGCATCTGAGAGCACGGGCCGCCCCACTGTCGTGCGCTGTCGCCCGCCAACACCAATGAAAGGGAGATGCGTCGCGGCAACCGCCGACACCAGCATGGAGTGCACCGTTGCCTGAGCCTGTCGAAGGCAACGGTGCCGGCCCGAACCTACGTACGGCCTATTTTCATAAGAGGAGTCCGACGACGAAGTGCCGTCCTGAGCCTGTCGAAGGGCATCCCTCTCAGCGAGCGGGTGGGGCCTGTTCGGTGTCGCTCTTTACCGCCAGCGTGGTTCGACAGGCTCACCACGAACGGGTTGTGGGGGACGGATGGGACCCGCACGGGTTCCGGTTGCAGCGCAACGCCCGCATTGGCTCACCACGAACGGGTTGTGGGGGACGGGCGGGACAGAGGACGGCGCGAACGAGTAGTGAGGGACGGGCACGCGGACGGGAGCCGCATGGCACAGCCATGACACTGGTAGAATGGCGCCAACCCCTTCCCGGAGACCCGCCATGCGCATTGGCCTTACCTTTCCCCAGACCGAGATTGGCGCTGACCCCGGCGCGGTGCGGGCGTACGCCGAGACCGCCGAGGCGCTGGGCTTCCAGCACATCGCCGTGTTCGACCATGTGCTGGGGGCCAACCCCGCCAGCCGGCCCGGCCAGCGCTTCGCCTATACCCACGAGTCCCAATTTCACGAGCCGATGGTGCTGTTTGGGTACATGGCGGCGCTCACGGCGAGTGTTGAGTTCGTGACGCGGATCCTGATCCTGCCGCAGCGGCAGACGGTGCTGGCCGCCAAGCAGGCCGCGGCGGTCGACGTGCTGAGCCGGGGCCGCATGCGGTATGGCGTGGGCCTGGGGTGGAACGAAGCGGAGTACGAGGCGCTGGGGCAGGACTTCCACAACCGGGGCCGCCGGTTGGAGGAACAGATCGCGGTGCTGCGGGCGCTCTGGACCGAGCCGCTGGTCACCTTCAACGGCCGTTACCACACCATCACCGACGCCGGCCTCAACCCACTGCCGGTGCAACGGCCGATCCCGCTGTGGATGGGCGGCGGCGCGGTGGACGCCTCGCTCAACCGCATCGCCCGTCTGGGTGACGGCTGGTTCCCGCAGGTGCCGGTGGACAAGGCGGCCGACGCGGTGGCCCAGATGCTGGGCCTGGTGCGGGCGGCCGGCCGCGACCCCGCGCAGTTCGGTGTGGACGCCAGCGTGAACATCAGCGTGGGCGGCCACCAGGAGTGGGCGCGGGTGGCCGAGCAGTGGCGTGCTGCGGGCGCAACGCACCTCTCGTTCAACACGATTGGTGGCGGCTTGGCCGCGCCCTCGGCACACCTGGACGCATTGCGCCAGTTCAGCGAGGTGGTGGGCGCAAAGGAGTGATGGAACACAAACCCTCACGTAATCCTCATGGCGCTCGCGGCGTTTTGTCCACGTGCCGCGGTATTGTTGCACCAGGCGTCGGGAGTGCCTACACTACGCACAGACTCCGAGCATCCGCTGCCGGGGGCAGACATCCTTTTGGTCGAAGGTGGGGCGATGGCTGACAGTGCCGCGATCCACCGGATATCCGGCCTTGCTGCAGAGGCGTTCCCGACCTGTGCCGCGGCAACGCAGGCCATCCTCAAGCTTGTGCGCGAACTGACGGGGCTGCGCTCGCCCTTCCTCACCCGCACCAACCAAGGCGTGTTTGAGGTGGCGGCGGTGCTGGAGGACGCCGAAGCGCCGTTTGCGGTGGGCGATTCGCTCCCCTTCCAGGACTTCTACTGCGGCCACGTCATCGCGTCGCTGGAACCGCTGGTCATCGGGGACACCCGGCAAACGGAGCCCTACGCCAGCCTGCCAATGACGCATGAGCGCGACATCGGGAGCTATTTCGGCATCCCCATCGTGTTCAGCACCGGCGAGGTGTACGGAACGCTGTGCGCCATCGACCCCCAAAGTCACCACTTCGACACCCAAGATGTGGAGGTGCTCGTCATCCTTGCCCGCCTGCTGGCGCACCATGTGGAGACCGACTTGCTCCGCCAGCGCACGGCGACGGAGCTAGACCGCGCCCGGGAGATCCAGCAGAACCTTTTGCCCGAGGGCGTTCCCGCCATGCGGACGTTCGACTTTGCCGCCCGCTGCATGACCGGCAGCCAGGTGGGCGGTGAGTTTTACGACTGGATGGAGCTGCTGCCCGGCGTGTTCGCCATTACGGTGGGCGACGCCAAGGACCACGGCCTGCCCGCCGCGATTGTGGCGACGGCGGTGCGGGCGGCATTGCGGGCGGTCACGCCCACCCTGGCGCCGGCCTCCACCCTGGCGCAGATCGACCGGGCGCTGTCGGCCGACCTCGCCCGATCGCAGGGGTACATCAGCGTCTTCCACGCCCGCATCAACACCCTGACCGGGACGCTGCTGTACGCGGACTGCGGCCAGGGGAATGCCTTCGTGCTGCGCACGAACGGCGAGGTGACCGAACTCGACACCGGCAACCTGCCCCTGGGCGTGTTGCCGGGGCAGTTCTTCCAAGCGGGCAGGGTGAACCTCGCCCCCGGCGACACCCTGGTCATCCTCAGCAACGGCTTTCTGGTCAGAACGGGCGATGCGCTGCCCGTTCACGCCAACCTCACGGAGGCGATCGCTACGGCGCCGTCCGCCGCTGCCGCAGTCGAAGCGCTGTTCGCGCTCTCCGAGGGGTCCGACGACGACCGGACGGCACTGGTGCTGCGACGCCTGCCGGGCCTCTCCGTCTCCGACCACGTGCCTGCCGACCCGTTGGAGGGCCGCGTATGACCCTCCCGCCGGCGCTCTACCCGAGCGAGCGCATCCACGACTTCTCCGTCACCTTCTACACGGCGGAGAGCCGGGCCACCGGGACCATGCGGAGCGGTCACTGGCGGCTCTCCGACGCTATGAATGCCCGCGAGGAAGACTTCATTATGCTGGTGAACGCCAGCGTGGAGCCCATCGACCCCCGCAGCGACAGCGTACGGTACATGCAGGCCTCGTCGTTGCTGCTGCGCCGCGACGATATCCTGATGGTCATCCCGAATGACCCTGAGCAGGCGTTGCAGTATGCGAGCGGGGGTCCGCAGCAACATGTGTCCCGCAACGCCATTCCGGCGCTGGTGGAACTGGCGCAGTTCTCGCTGACCTGTACCGTGCACGTGACGCCGGGGGTGGATTTTGTGCACTTCGCCGACCTGAAGCAGGACGCGTTCATGCCGGTGACGTCGGTGACGGTGCGCCATCCCACCACCACGGTAGAGGCGAATTTCATCCTGGTGAGCCGTCAGCACATCCGTCTGTTCATCGACCTCTCCGAAGCCACCGTGACGTATGCCACGCCCCGGCCGGTCTCTGAAGGCGGCGCCGGGCTCGACCTGGCGCCATTGCCGCTGACCGGCCCCGGCCTGGCGGCGCTGTTCGGCTCGCTCGATCCCTTCCGTGACGAAGATGCCGTGCTGCTGCGGGATGTGTGCGCCAAGCTGGTGCAGGACGGCCACGCGGCGCGCTGGCAGGTGCCGCCGCAGGCCGCGGTGGTGCGGCAGGGCGCCCCGGCGGGCCAGTTGGGCCTGGTGGAGAGCGGGCTGCTTGGTGAGGTGCACGCCGCCGAGTCACGGCTCATCTACCTGGGCCCCGGCGACCTCTTCGGCGCGATTCCGAGCTACGGCTCGCCCACCTACCCAGCAACGGTGCAGGGCGTGGAGCCGGCCGAGGTGCTGCTGGTGGATCAGGCGGGGGTGCTAACGCTGGCGCGTTTCTTCCCCGCGGCAGTCGCATTGGGCCTTCGCCTGCTGCGTGACCGGGGCGCCGCCCCCCCGCCGGCATGACCCTCCCCCGCCGCGTCCTGGCGCACGTCTATGGGCAACTGGTACAGCCGCCGGCCCTGGAAGCGCCGTTGGAGCAGACGCTGTGGTCGAGCACGTTGACACTGGTGGTGGCGGCGCTGGTTGGTTCGAGCCTGCTGTGGGTAGGCCTGTTCTGGTGGATGGGGCACCTGTCCGCTGCGGTCATCGAAGCTGCCTACGCCGTAACCTCAGTGGCCGTCTATGCGGTGTTGCACCGTTCGCGCCACTACACCGCCTATGTGCGGCTCCAACTCGGCCTGGCGGTGGTCACGCCCGCCTTGGTCACCCTGGCGTCCGAAGGGGTGGCGCAGTCTGGCGGGTTCATGCTGTGGGGTTTCATTGCGCCATTGGGCGCGCTGTTCTTTGCTTCGGCAGGGGAGAGCGTCATCTGGCAGGCGGCGTTCCTCATCATGCTGGCAACCGGCGCCGCACTGGAGGGGGCGGGCCTTTGGGAGGGCATAGCGGACCCGGCCGGCCACCCGCCGCTGCTGGCGTTAAACGTAGCGGGCCTGACCACGCTGGTGTTCGGTATGCTCTATCGCATCTACATGGAACGCAGCCGCATCGTGCATCTGCTCTCGGAGGAGCAGCGGCGGTCCGAAGCGCTGCTGCTGAACATGCTGCCCAAGGAAGTCGCCGACCAGATCAAGGGCGAAGGGCAGACGGTGGCCGAACGGTTCGAGAGCGCCAGTGTGCTGTTTGCCGACATCGTGGGGTTCACCGGCCTAGCGTCCGAGCTGGCGCCGGAGGCCATCGTCGACCTGCTGGACACGCTCTTCAGCTATATCGATGGCCGGGTGGACGCGCTCGGGCTGGAGAAGATCAAGACCATCGGCGATTGCTACATGGTGGCGGCCGGCATTCCCCATTCCCGGCCCGATCATGCCGCCGCGCTGGCCGGCCTGGCGCTGGAGATACGGGAGTACTTCAAGACGCTGGCGCCGGTGGCGGGGCATCAGCTCAACTTCCGCATCGGCATCGGGTCGGGCCCGGTGGTGGCGGGGGTGATTGGCCGCAAACGGTTTGTCTACGACCTGTGGGGCGACTCGGTGAACACCGCCAGCCGCATGGAATCCGAGGGCCTGCCGGGGACCATTCAACTCACGAAGGAAACCCACGAACTCATCAAGGACAGTTACGAGTGCGCCTACCGGGGCGAGATAGAGGTCCGGGGACGGGGGGTCATGCCCACCTGGTTCCTGATCGGCCGTCTGCCGCCAACCCTAACCGCCACCGCCGCTGCCCCCACGGGCCTCTAGCCCGGCCGGGCGGCCATCAACAACTCGACCGGGATGCCACGAGCACAAGCGGGGCCGGGCCCAGCGGCATGGCTGTTTGCACCTCGTAGAGCGCCGTGCCCAGCGCTGCCGGTACGGACTGCGTTCTCATGGGTGCCGTGAGGAATACGTGAGGAAATGGCCCCAAGTGCTTTTGGTTAAGCAAGAACTTGTTAACCTGGCGGCATGGTTAACAAGCACCGCTTTGCGGTGGGCCAACGTATTCAAGTCATTCCTCCCAAACGCGCCGACCTCTCCTGGGTGTATGGCGGCCTTCAAGGCACCGTTGCCAAGGTCCACGGAGGAGCCTTTCCTCAAGGAGAATGCGGGTATAAGGTGGTGTTTGATGCCACCCGCGACCGGCGTCCGGCCATGAGCATCCTCCCGGAGCATTGCCTGGTGCCCGAAGGCGCCGCCGGCTGACATGACCCCAGCACGCCGGTGAATGGCCATGTGGGGCCCGCAGGTTCCGCCGGGGAAACGCAGCGCTAGACTGATCGCCCCAACCCCTGGTTTCCGTAGGGAGCGCGCCGCCCACCAGTTTGATGCAGGGCTATCGCATCTACGTTTGGCCTATGAAAAGTCGGAGCGCTCCGGCGGGTGAGTGCAGAGAGGGTGCAACCCTTTTTGCCAGGGGGTTTGGGGGGTGTCCCCCCATTTTTCACTCACTCCGCAGGAGTACCCCAAACCCCCTTGAGGGGGTTTGGGGGTGAAACCGCTGGCACAGTCCGGCTTTCAAGGAGCATCAGACCAGCAAACCAGATGCGTTTTCCCTGCAGCTTGGTGGCATCAGCCTCAGCGCTGTGGACAATACTGTTACACTCTTGGCACACGCGCAGCCGGAGAGCGCAGTCTTGAGCCCTTGGGGGATTGAAACGTGGCAGCGGGTTCGATCTGGATACGAGCCGTCCTGGTCATAGGGGACGCCCCGGTATGGGTGCTGTTCCTCTGCGCGCTGCTCATGGTCGTGTCCACCCAGACCTGGCCGGCGACCAATGCGGGCGAAGCGCCAAACTTCGCACTGCTCTCGACTGCTCCCATGACGCGGGTGGCCGAATGGCGCGGGTAAACCTTGTGAGCGGCATCCACCTGGGAGCCGCTGGGCAAGCTGTGGACGTCTCGATTGATGGAGAGTCGCTCCGCATCACCGAGGTCGCAGGCGCCGGCCATCCGTGGAGCTTCCGCATCCGTCTCACCGACCTCTTTGAAGCGCGTGCGGTTGCTGTGATGGGGCCTGCCGCTCCGCCATCCCCTGCCCCGCAGATGAGTCCGCTCGAACGCCTCCGCGGTGGCGGCCTGGCCACGCCGGGCCCAAACCCCGCGCAGGCTGCTGACCTGCCGCAGCTTCACCTGCGGTACCGCTCCGCATCAGGCGAGGCGACGGTGGTACTGGCAGGCTTCACACGGTATTTGCGCGAGGTGGAGCAAGACATCGCCGTCGGGCGAGACCTCCGTCGCGGCAGTTGAGGGCGCAAACCGCTAGCGCCCGCGTTGGGCAGCGGCACAAACGCGGAGTGGCCGGCCCGTGAGGGCCATAGCAACTATTGTTCGGGGGTGGGACTCGCGGAACGTGCCCCTTCTTGGGAACCGGCACGCCTGCGGTGGTTCATGCGATTGCCCTGCCGCTGGCGCCGCTGCTGGCCAAAGGTACCGGCGCGCAGGCCCCCAACGGCCCCCTCGCGCGTGACCTGTCCGCCCTAGAAGGCCGGCGCGGCCTACCCCATGCTGGGCAAGGCCAATGGGTACACACCGCCGGTTTCTCTGCACGCTCCTGCCCGCCGTAGTCCGGCGGGGCGCTGGCCTGCTGCTCGTGGCGGCATGCCTTGGTGTGTTGACAGGGTGCACGGCCGCACCGGGGGGTGACCCTTCGGCGCTCTCGTTGCAGGTGACGCCGGAGAACCCGGCAAACCGGCTGACGGCCGTACAGATCATGGTGCTGCTCACGGTGCTGTCGCTGGCGCCGGCGCTGCTGATGCTGCTGACGTCGTTCACCCGCATTGTGATTGTGCTGTCGTTCGTGCGGAGCGCCTTGGGGGCGCAGCAGTTGCCGCCCAACCAGGTGCTGCTGGGCCTGGCGCTGTTCCTCACCTTCTTCGTGATGTCGCCCGTGTGGGACCGCATAAACGGCCAGGCCGTGCAGCCCTACCTGAGCGGCGCCATCAAAGAGGACGTGGCCATGGAACGCGGCATGGCCCCGCTGCGGAGCTTCATGTTGAAGCAGACGCGGGAGAAGGACATCGAGCTGTTCGCGTCCACGGCTGGCATCGAGTCGTTGCCGTCGCCGGAAAAGGTGCCCGACCAGGTGCTGATACCGGCGTTCATCATCAGCGAGCTGAAGACCGGCTTCCAGATGGGCTTTCTGGTGTTCATCCCGTTCCTGGTCATCGACCTGGTGGTATCGAGCACGCTGATGTCGATGGGCATGATGATGTTGCCACCTTCGGTTATCTCGCTGCCGTTCAAGGTGCTGCTGTTCATCCTGGTGGATGGCTGGCACCTGGTTACCCGCTCACTCCTCATGAGCTTCGGGGGGTCCGCATGACGGCCGGCATGGCGCTGGAACTGGCGGCCGGCATGCTGGGCGTCACCCTGATGGTGCTGGGCCCCATTCTGGCGGTGGTGATGGTGGTGGGCCTGGCGGTCAGCCTGTTCCAGGCCCTCACGCAGATCAACGAGATGACGCTGACCTTTGTGCCGAAACTCGCGGTGGTCGGCGTGCTGCTGCTGGTGATGGGCCCCTGGATGCTCGGGACGCTGGTGGACTATACCACCCAACTCATCGAGTTGATGCCGCAGGTGGTGCGCTAGTGACGTTCTCCCTCGGCTACGTGGAGGCGCTGTTCCTGCTCTCGGCGCGGAACGGCGCCGCCCTATGGCTGATGCCGGCCTTCAACCTGCAGGCCCTGCCGGCGGCTGGGCGGCTGGCGATGGCCGTAGCGCTGTCGGCGGCGGCGCTGCCGGCGGGCCAGCACGAGCCCTTCGCTAGCGATGCCCGCTTTGGCTTTGCCATCGTGACCGAACTGCTGCTGGGTGTGGTGCTGGGGTTCGTGGTGAACACGGCGTTTGCCGCCATCCGCAGCGGGGGCGCCATGCTCGACAACTACCTGGGCTTGGGCATGGCGGCGATGATCGACCCGGCCGGCCACAATGAGCGTTCTTCGCCCACGGAGGCGTTTTCGAACGTGCTGGCCACGGCGCTGTTCTTTGGGGCAAATGTGCACCTGCAGGTGTTGTGGGCGCTGCACCGGCTGGTGGAGGTGCTGCCGCCCGGCTCCTGGACCGGCGCCCTCAACGCGGCCAACGTTATCGGGCTGGGCGCCAACCTCTTCGAGGTCGCGGTGCGGCTCACCCTGCCGCTGCTGGCCATCAGCTTCGTGACGGATGCCGCGCTGGCGCTGGCCAGCCGCATGGTGCCGCAGTTACAGCCCATTTTTCTGGGGGCGCCGGTCAAGAGTGCGGTGGGGCTGGGGGCCCTGGCGCTCTCGCTGCCGGTGTGGGGCGCCGCAGTGCTGGCGCTGTTCGACACGCTGCCATCGCAGATGGCCGGGCTGCTGGCGAGGTAGCGCATGGCGGGAGATCGCACCGAGGCGCCAACGCCACAACGCCGTGATGAGCTGCGCAAGCAGGGCCGTGTGCCCCGCAGTAGCGAGCTGCAGACGGCAGCGGTGTTGCTGGGCGCGTTGCTGTGCCTGCAAAACGCAGGCGGCGGCGTGTTCACCGGCCTGGGACAGGCGATGGCGCACGTTTTGCAGGCCGTGCCGCTGGGCGTGCGCGAGCCCGATGCGCTCACCGACCCCGCGCTGACGCTGACATTGGCGATGACGGTGGCCGTGGCGCCGCTCATCCTGACGGCGTGGCTGGCCGGTGGCCTGACCGCAGTGGGGCAGAGCGGCATCAACTTCAGCACCCATCCGCTGCTGCCCGACTTCGACCGGCTGAACCCCCTGCGGGCGTTGCAGCGTTGGTTCTCCACCGACGGCATGGTGCAGCTCGCGAAGGACATCCTCAAGTTGAGCCTCATCGGCATCACCGGGTGGCGGGTCATTGAGGCGCGGAAGGACGACATGCTGCTGCTGCCGCAGCAACCGCTGGCATTGGGCGCCGCCAACGCCTTCCACATCGCCATGGACATGGCCATGCAGACCACGCTGGTGTTCGTGGCGCTGGCGGCGGCGGACTTCATGTACCAGCGCTGGCACTTCGAGCAGTCGATCAAAATGTCCAAAGAAGAGGTGCGAGAGTCGAACCGGCAGGCGGAGGGTGACCCCAAGGTGAAGGCCCGGCTGCGCGCCATGGCCCGCAAGTTCGCCCGCGGCCGCATGTTGCAGGCGGTGCCGCGCGCCAGTGTCATTGTCACCAACCCCACCCACCTGGCGGTGGCGCTGGAGTACCGGCCCGATGCCATGGCCGCCCCACGCGTGATTGCCAAGGGCGAGCGGCTGCTGGCGCTGCGCATCCGCGAGATTGCCGCCGAGCATGGCATCCCCACGGTGGAGAACGTGCCGCTGGCGTGGGCCATCCACCGCGCCACCGAGATCGGCGACTACGTACCGCCCGACCTGTACACCGCCGTGGCCGAGGTGCTGGCGTTCGTCATGAACCTGGCGGCGCGTCGCGCCGGGGTAGGAGCATGAGGACTCCGATGAATACGCCGAGTGCTCCCACCTGGGCTCGCAGTCGAGGATTGATCCGATCACGTCGTATCCCGCCCGCCCACCCGCCAAAACTCCTTTCGGAGGGGACACCCCTCCGGCACCCCGCCAAGGAGGGCTGCCGCCCTCCGTGGACTCACCGGCCGGCGAGCCGTTTGAAGCCGTTCGCATCGCATCCGGCTCCCCGACGCCTGAAGAGGCTCTTCGGAGGGGACACCCTTCGGGCTTCCAGGCAAAGAGGGCTGCGCCCTCTCTGCACTCGCCTGCTACCGGAGGTGGTGTGATGACAACGACCGCGCCGCCGCCGCGTACGGTGACCCCTACCGGGGGCGGGTCGATGTGGCGCGCCATTCTGACGCCGGACCTCGGCATGGCGCTGGTGGTGCTGCTCATCGTCGGCATGATGATTGTGCCGTTGCCGAAGCAGGTGTTGGACCTGCTGATCTCGGCGAACCTGGCCGCAGCGCTGCTGATCCTGATGGTGTCGTTGTACACCTCGGAACCCTTGCACTTCTCGTCGTTCCCATCGTTGCTGCTGCTGGCCACGCTGTTCCGGCTGGGGCTCAACGTGCTGTCCACCCGCCTGGTGTTGCTCAACGGCGACGCCGGGCAGGTGATCCATGCCTTCGGCACGTTTGTGGTGGGCGGCAACTACGTGGTGGGCGTGGTGGTGTTCCTCATCCTGGTGGTCATCCAGTTTGTGGTCATCACCAACGGCGCGGGGCGCGTTGCCGAGGTGGCCGCCCGCTTCACCCTGGACGCCATGCCCGGTAAGCAGATGGCCATCGACGCCGACATGAACTCCGGCGCCATCGATGAGCTGGAGGCGCGCCGCCGCCGCCGCGAGGTGGAGGCCGAGGCGGCCTACTACGGCGCGATGGACGGCGCCAGCAAGTTCGTGAAGGGCGACGCGATCGCCGGCGTCATCATCATCGTCATCAATATCCTGGGCGGCTTCATCATCGGCGTCATCCAGCGGGGGCTGGCCCCGCAGGAGGCGCTGAAGGTCTACACCATCCTCACCGTGGGCGACGGCCTGGTGTCCCAATTGCCCGCACTCCTGATCTCCACCGCCACCGGCATCCTGGTGACGCGGGCCCAGTCGGAGACCGGCTTAGGCAGCGACATCGGCGGGCAGTTGTTGAAGCACCCGCGCGCGCTGTTCGTGGTCTCCACGGTGCTGGGCCTGCTGGGGATTGCCCCAGGCATGCCCACCCTACCCTTCCTGGTGCTGGCGGCGGGAACTGCTGGGGCGGGCTACTTGCTGGTGCGGCGGCCCGCCGCCACGAGCGCGCAGGTTGAGGTGCTGACGGCCACCGAGCCCGACAACCTGAACGCGCTGCTCACGGTGGACCCACTGGAGCTGGAGGTGGGCTTCGGACTGGTGGGGCTGGTAGATGGCCCAGGCAGCAGCCTGCTTAACCGCATCACGCTGATCCGGCGGCAGATCGCCACCGAGTTGGGCCTGCTCATGCCCATTGTGCGCATCCACGATAACGCGGAGTTGCCACCGAACGGCTACCGGTTCCAACTGCGCGGCGCCACCGTGGGCAGCGGCGAAGTGCGCGCCGACCGCCTGCTGGCCCTGAACCCCGGCACGGTGGCGGCGCCCGTCGAAGGCATCGAGACCACCGAGCCGGCGTTCGGCCTGCCCGCGCTCTGGATCACCCGCAGCGACCGTGACACGGCCGAGCTGCGGGGCTACACCGTGGTGGACCCGACCTCGGTGGTATCCACCCACTTCACCGAGACGGTGCGCACGTTTGCCCATCTGGTCCTATCGCGGCAGGACACCAAGGGACTTTTGGACAACCTGAAGGCGGAGCATCCGGCAGTGGTGGACGAGGTGGTCAACAGCCCGTTGGGCGTGCCCGGCGTGCACCGCGTGCTGCAAAACCTGCTGCGCGAGGGTGTCTCCATCCGCGACCTCGTCACCATTCTGGAGACGCTGGGCGGGTACGGAAAGGTGACCAGCGACGCGGACGTACTGACTGAATTTGTCCGACAGTCCCTGGGGCGCAGCCTATGTGCCCGCTATGTTGATGAACAGGGACAACTGCACGCATTGATTCTGGAAGCAGGACTGCAGGAAATGATCATGGCGGGACTTCGCAATCAGGAGAACCACTTGGCCTTGGAGCTGGATTCCCTGCTGGGCACCCAGCTCATTCAGGCGCTGGCCCAGGCCATGGAGGACGTGGCAGCCCGGGGCTTCAACCCGGTGCTGGTGGCGCCCAGTGCGTTGCGGCTACCGCTGCGGCGCTATCTCGAAGCGCTGCCGCGACTGGCGGTGCTCTCCTTCGGCGAAGTCCCCCAGGGATGCACGCTACGTAACGAACGGGTGGTGGCCCTATGATGCGCATCAAAAAGTACCAGACGGCAAGTCTCGACGAAGCGTTGCGGCAGATCCGCGGCGAGCTTGGCCGCGACGCCGTCATTTTGGAAACCCGGCGGGTGCGGGCGCCCGGCCTGCGCGGCCTGTTCGTGCCGGCCATGCTGGAAGTGACCGCCGTGGCCGATGAAAGTGGCGATGTACGGGTGCCGTGGGATGCGCTGTCCCGCATGCGTTCCGAGGCGCCGCACCCAGCCCGGATGCAGACTCGGGAACCGCTGGCGCTCGCCGCCACGGAGGCTGCGGCGGCATACACGCCGGCGGCGGCCCGCTTCGAACCGGGCCTGCCGGTGACACCGCAGCCCGCTCGCCGGACTGTGGCCCCAGCGCCGCTGAACCCCAGCGCCGATGTTGGTGAGGAGCGCGACGCGCCGGCGACGGCCGCCAGGGTGACCTCGCTGCCGGCGCTGCGTGGCCCCAGCAGCGACACGGTACAGCTCTTCGAGGCGCTGTCGCAGGTGCGGGAGGCGCTGGCCACGCTGGGCCAAGCTCAGGCGCACATTCTGCGCCAAGTGGCGGAGGGCCCGATTACCTGCCCCATCGAACGGCATGGGCTACCGCAGTTCGGCGCTGCGCCCGCGCCGCAGCCAGAGCCGGCGCCGACGCCCGGCCGCGACGCCACCGAACTCATTGCCGGCGGCGTGCGGCAGGGACTGCACTGGGAGCTGGCGGAACAACTGGCGAATGCCACACTGGCCGGCCTGCCGCCGGGCGCCAGCACCGATGACCAGCGCATGGCGCTGGAGCGAGCGCTGGCCCAAGCGGTGCGGGTGGCGCCGGCGGGTGCACTGCAGGGCGATCCCGGAGAGGTGGTGTTTTTGGTGGGCGGCACCGGCATGGGCAAGACCACCGCATCGGCCCGCCTGTCGTCGCAACTGGCAGCGCAGGGCGAGCGGGTGGCGCTGGTGATGCTGGGGCACTCCGGGTTCACCGGCACTTCTCAACTGGTGGCGCACTGCGTGCGGCAGGGCGTACTGTTCCGGGACTGCCCGGACGTTGCTGCGCTGGAGACGTTTCTGGCGGAGCACCAGGACGACCTGGACCGGGTCATCGTCGACAGCCGGGGCATGAACTGCAGCGACCAGGCGGCGCCGGACACGGTGCGGAGCTTCCGCAGCGTCGCCGGCACGGTCCGGGTGCTGCTGGTGGCGTCCACCTCCACACACGGGTCGGTGCTACAAGACATGCTGCGCACCATCGGCCCGGCACAGGTGGACGGCCTGGTGGTGACCAAACTCGACGAGCACGGCCTGCTGGGCAGCATCGTGAGCGCGGCCATCCGGCTGGCCCTGCCCTTGTGGTACCTCTCCACCGGCAGCGAGCTTCACGACGGCATGCATCCGGCGACTGCCTCGGAAGTTGCCGCGCTGGTGCTGGGCAGTGCGTCGGTGGCGACGGCTGTGGAAATGGCGGAGTCATGAGCACCCAGTCACCGGAGCTGAAGGTCGCGCTGCGCATCGGCGAACCCATTGAGGTGTGGATCCTGAGCGGCGACGATACGGCCACGTACCTCAGTCGCATCGAGGACATGCACAACGACCAGGTGATCATCGCTGCGCCCATGCGCAAGCTCGATGTGGTGCCGGTACCGGTCGGGCGCGATCTGTCGCTACGGGTGCCACGGGCCGACGCCTTGTTTACGGTCAACGTGCGGGTGGAGGAGTTTAAGCAGCACCCGGTGCCGCTGGTCACCGGCCGCATCGTCTCGGGCTGGAAGCGGGTGCAGCGGCGGGGTTCGGTGCGCCTCAACATCAACATTCGCCCGCAGATGGTCGACCTGCTGCTGCCCGACGGCAAGCGGCGCCCGCTCAATCTGACCCTGCGCAGCATCAGTACCGGTGGAGTGTTGCTGGTGTCGCGGCGGCAGGGCAAGGCCTTTGCGAACGAGATTGGCCCGCGGGCCGATGCGCGCCTGATCCGGGACAACCTGAGCGAGAGCCGGTTGCACCTGCAGGCGGCGCTGGGCGGGCTGATGCTCGATACCTCGGCGTCGCTGTTGCGCATTGAGGAAGTGGAGGACGACAGCGAGTACTTGTATCGGGTGGCGGCGCGGTTTGACGAGTTGGACCGCAAGCAGGAGGGGGATGTGTTTCGGTTCATCTTCGACGAGCAGCAGCGGCAACGGCGGAAAGACCTATGAAACCCGACCTGGCGCACACATTGAACACGCTGGCCTTCGTGGCCGCCATTCTCGGCGCACTGGCCTGCGGCGCGCTGGCCTTCGCGTCTACCAACGCCATGGAGCGGGCCTTGGTCAAGGGGTCGATTGCGCTGGCGGTGCTGCTGACCCTGGGCCGCGCCATGGTGTGGGCGTTGCACCCATGGTCGCCGCCGGCCCGCACCGGCGAGGTTCTTCTGCCTGCTGACCAACCGGTGCTGCGGCCGGCAACCCGGGAAGGTAGCGAGCAATGATCAGCCACGAAGCCGAATGGCAAGAGTTCGTCGCTACCCGTGTCCCGGCCCTGCGAGAACAGTTGGTACTGCAGTACGCACCGCTGGTGAAATACGTCATCCATACCATGTCGATGATCGTGCCGCCGCTGGCCACCATGGAGGACATGGTGGGGTATGGCACCATCGGCCTGCTGCACGCCGTCGACCGCTACTCGCCCGACCGCGGCGTCACCTTCGAGACCTACGCCATCTCCCGCATCCGCGGGGCCATCATCGACGCCATCCGCTCGATGAACCTGTTCAGCCGGTCGGATACCGCCCGCATCAAGGCGGTGGATGAGACGGTGCAGGTGCTGGTGCAGGAGTTGCGGCGCTACCCAACCGAGGACGAGATCGCCGAGCGGATGGGCATCGAACGCCAGGAGGTGGACCGCACGCTCGCTACCAGCAACGTGAGCCTTGTGTCGTTGGACAACACCACCGGCGGGGACTACGCCGGCGACGGCGCCACCCTGAAGGACATGCTGGAGGATACGGCCAGCCCGGAGCCGGGCGAGGTGGCCGAGCAGAAGGAGTTGCGGGCGTTGCTGGTGGAGGCTATCAATCACCTGCCGGAGCGTAGCCGGCTCGTCATCTCGCTCTACTACGTGGAGGAGTTGTCGCCGATCGAAATCGCCGAGGTGCTCGAAGTGTCCCGCTCGCGGGTGTACCAGTTGCACGCTCAGGCCATTTTGGATCTGCGGGCGTGGATGCGGTCCCGCATGAACGGACAGCGGCCGGCCCGCATGGCCATAGGAGGCCGCGCGTGACCATTGCGCTGTTGCGTTCGGCAATCGCCGTGCGCGCCTGTGTAGGCGCCGCCGCGTTCTTGGCGCTGGCGGTGCTGCTGCTGGCGCCGGCCGAGGCGAACGGCACCGCCATCAAGGTGGTGCTGGCCTACACCCAGGGGGTGTCGAACTTTGGCCCGGCCACGGCTACCGGCGCCGCCGAGATCCTGATGAAGGAAGGCGAGATCAAGGTGACGGCGGCCGGCCTGCAGCCGCTGATCACGCAGACCTACCAGTTCTGGCTGATGAACACCCGTACCAACGAGGTGTACAGCGGCGGCCGGCTAAGCCCCGACGCCCGCGGCGCGGTGAGCGTGACCAACGTACTGCCCGCCGAGATACCCAACAAGGGGTACAACCTGGCGTTTTTCAGCGTGGAGGGCCCGGACATCGTGGCCCGCACGCCGTCGGCGCAGCGGTCGATAGCCGGGCCGGTGGCGCCCGCGCCGGGCAGCGAGGAGCGGCCGGCTGTGCTGCCCAACACCGGCGGCGAACTGCCCGGCCGCGGTTCCTACGTCGTCGTGCCGCCGATGCCCAGCGAGGCCGAGAACCCGATGCGGTGGGCGGCCGGCGCCCTCTTCACGCTTCTGGCTGCGGCCGGCGGGTACCTGGTGGGCCGGCGCACCGTCCTGAAGGAGAACACCCGATGATCCGCGGTATGTATGAAGCGGCCGCCAGCATGGTCTCGTCGATGACGCGACTGATGCGGCTGTCGAACAACCTGGCGAACGTCACCACCCCCGGCTACAAGCAGGACCTTTCGGCCCCGCACGCCTTCAAGGACCTGGTGCTGCAACGGTTCGACGCTAACGGCGGCAACATGGCGCCCCTCGGGTCGCTGCCCTCCATCGTGGTGGCCGATAAGCCTCGGCTGGACCTGAGCCAAGGCCTGCTGCGGCAGACCGGCCGGCCCATGGACTTGGCGCTCTCCGGCCCCGGCTTCTTCGCCGTGGAGAAGGACGGTCAGGAGCTGTACACCCGCAACGGCACCTTTGGTGTCGATGCTCAGGGTGTGCTGCGTACCGACGATGGCGGCCTGGTGCTGGGCGAGCAGGGCGCCATCACAGTGGGCGCCGGCGCCTTGAACATCGACCAGGACGGCAGCGTGCTGGTGGACGGCGTGGTGGTGGACCGGCTGAAGCTGGTGAACTTTCCCGATGGCGCCGAGCTGCGCAAGAAGGGCCACAGTTACATCGAGAACGTGGGTGGCACGCCTGAACCGGCCGGCCAGGCCGGCGTGTTCCAGGGCTTTCTGGAGGGCGCCAACGTGGACGTGGTGAACGCGATGCTGGAGCTGCTGACCAGCCGTAAGACCTACGGCAGCAGCCAGCACATTCTGCAACTGGCGGATACGGCGCTGCAGAAGGCCGTTTCCGAGCTGGGTAAGGTCTAGGAGGCGCAATGTCAACCATTATCAAGATCGTGGCGTCGGGCATGCAGTCGCAGCAGGCGCGCATGGAGGCTATCTCGCACAATCTGGCCAACGTCAACACGCCCGGCTTCAAGACCAGCCGCATCGAGTTCCAGGACAAGCAGTATGTGCAGCAGAAGGTCACTGCCAGCGTCGGCGGCGGCTCGGTAACCGCCGACGCCTGGGTGGGCACCGGCGTGACCGCCAGCAACCGCACCATGTTGAGCCAGGGCTCGCTCATCTTCACCGGCCTGCCCACCGATGTGGCGATCGTGGGCGACGGGTTCTTTCCGGTGCGGCTGCCGGACGGCCAGACCGGGTACACCCGCAACGGCGCTTTCCAGACCGACTCGCAGGGCCGGCTGGTGACCGCCGACGGCTACCCGCTGGACCCCGGTGTGCAGACGCAGCCGGGCACCACCCTGCGCACCACCGATTCCGGCGAGGTGCAACTGGTGAACTCCAAGGGCGACACCATGGGCGAAGCGGGCGTTATCCGCACCGTCACCTTCATAAATCCGGAGGGGCTACAGCCGGTGGGCAAGGGCCTGTACCTGGCCACTGCCGAGTCGGGCCAGCCCAACGTGGGCACACCGGGCCGGGACGGCCATGGCAAGCTGGCCGCCGGTGCGATGGAGCAGTCGAACGTGAGCGTGGCCGACGAGATGGTGAACATGCTGGAGGCGCAGCGGGCCTACCAGGTGGCCGCCAAAGCGGTCTCGGCCCTGATGGAAATGTTGCAGGAGGCGAGTTCGATCGAGCGCTAGGGGTTAGCCCTCCCATCCGGCAAACGTCTGCCGATGATGGAAAGTAAAACCTTAGTGCGACCGGAGGTAACGATGGAAATCCGTAGCATGGGCAACCAAAATCCCTACCTGTTCCAGACTGGGGAGGTGCAGGGCCCGCAGGCGCGTGAAGCGGCTGGCGGCGCGGCCGAGGCCCGCAGTGCGACCCAGTCCGACTCGGTGAACCTGTCGCCGGACGCCCAGTTGGTGCGCAAGGCAGCGGAGGCCGCCGCCCAGGCGCCAGACGTGCGCTCCGACCGGGTGCAGGCGCTGCGCGACCAGATCGCCAAGGGCGAGTACACCGTGGACGCCGGCAAGCTGGCCGACAAACTGCTGGAGGCACATGGAGACGCATTCTAGTGCTCTGCTGCCCCGCTTGCGGCATGCCGCCGGGGCCATCGCTGCGTTGCGCTCAGCGCTCGCCGAGGGCGATCCTGAGCGGATGGCGCAGGCGGCCGAGCAGGTTGCGGCGGCCGCTGACCAGCTCGCCGTGGCTGCCGCCGCCGGCTCCGGCGACACCGAACTGATGGCGGTGCTGCAGGTCATTGAGGCCAATGCCGCCATGGCGCTGCTGGTCGCCCAGCTCGTGGACGTGACCGTTGCCGAATGGCAGGCACTGGCGGGCATCGCGAGCGATGGCGCCTATACCGCCAGGGGCGCCCAGCGGCCCGTGGCCGCGGCCCTGCGCGCCGTAGCGTTCCAGGGATAGCGCATGAGCATCCGTGGTCTTGATATTGCGCTCTCGGGGCTGGCTGCCCAGCAGCAGGCGATCGACGTGCTCAACCACAACATCGCCAACGCCAACACACCGGGCTTCAGCCGTCAGCGGTTGAACCTGGAGGCGACCCCTCCCTACATGATCCCCACCTCCTCGGGGTCGGTGCAGCGGCTGCAGGCCGGTTCCGGCGTGCAGGCCGGCAGCATCAACCGCATGCGCGATGCGTTTCTGGACAAGCAGGTTCGCAACGAGACGCTCCGCTCTGAATCCGCCGGCATTCGTCAGGACACGTTTGACAAGCTGCAGACGATCTTCAGTGAGCCGTCCGATACCGGCATCTCGGCGCAACTCTCTGCGTTCTGGAACTCCTGGCAGGACCTGAGTGCCAACCCCAGCGACACTGCCAGCCGGTCGGCAGTGCTGCAGCAGGCCATGGCGCTTACCAACCAGCTCAACAGCGACAGCAGTTCCCTCGGCGCCCAACGGCGCGAACTGAGCAGCCTGGCGTCGCAGCAAGCCACCGACATCAACGACATCGCGAAGCAACTGGCAACCCTCAACTCCGAGATCCAGCGGTCGGAGTTGGGTGGAGCCAAAGCCAACGACCTGTTGGACCGCCGTGACATCCTGCTGGACCAGATGGCCGGATTGGTTGATGCCCAGGTAATCACCCAGCCGGACGACACGGTCACCGTGTTTCTGGACGGGCAGGACCTGGTGAACCGCACCACGGCACGCGCGATCACCACATCGGTCGACGCAGCATCGCTGCTGCACGTGAGTTGGACCGACACCGGTGAAGAGATGCACCCCAGCGGCGGCAAGCTGCAGGGCACCGTGCTTTCCAGCAACACCGATGTGGTGAACCGCGCCACTGCGTTGGACCAGCTTGCGCTGCAACTGCGCGACGACGTGAACGCTTTGCACCGCACCGGGTTCGACCGCAACGGCGCCACCGGCGCCGACTTTTTCAGCGGCGCCGGCGCCGGCAACCTGCGGGTGGATGCGGCAATCCAGACCGACGTGCGGCGGATTGCGGCGGCAGGCCAGCCCAATGCCGCCGGCGATGCGTCGGTGGCCCTCGCCATTGCGCAGCTCGCACACACGGTCTCCGAACTGGGCGGCGCCAGCCTGGCCAGCGGTGCAGCGTTGACCACCTCGGGTGCGACGGTGCAGCGGGTGGTGGTCAATGGCGCACAGCCATCGGCGGCCTACACCCTCAGCAGCACGGCGCCGGGCAAGCTCACCATCTCTACGATAGTGGCCGGCCAGCCCATTAACCAGACCATCGACATCGGCGACATGGCGGCCAACGCCAACCAGACGTTGGAGTTCACCGGCATCGGCATCACTATTGCGGTGCAATCGGGCGGCAGCGGCGCCACCGCTGCCGATCTCGTGGCCGACCTGACGGCGGCCGGCGCCAACACGGTGACGGTGGGTACCCGGGTGCCGGTCGAGGACGGCTATCAGAGCCTGGTGGTGCAGCTCGGCATTGATGCCCGCGCCGCGCAGAACGACAAGACCAATGCCGATGCGCTGTTGAACAACCTGCAGCAGCGCCGCCTGAGCGTGTCCGGTGTCTCGCTCGATGAGGAGTCGGCCAACCTGATCAAGTACCTGCGGGCGTATCAGGCGTCCGCACGGGTCATCACCGTTATGGACGAGATGCTGCAGACCATCATCAACAACACGGGATTGAGGTAAGCCATGCGTGTGACTGAAGGGATGATGATCAGCACCACGCTGAACAACATCGCCGCCAACCAGTCCCGGCTCGAGGAGCTGCAGAACCAGATTACGTCGGGGCGCAAGGCGCGCCGCCCATCCGACGACCCGGTAGCGGTGGCGCGTGCCGTGGGGCTGAACACCGACCTGCGGCAGCTCGACCAGTACCGCCGCAACATCGATTCGGCCACCGGCTGGTTGAATGACACGGAAACCGCACTGCGGCAGGTGACCGACGCCTTGCAGCGAGCTAGGGAGCTGGCGGTGACCGGCAGCAACACCACCTATACCCCTGCGCAACGGCAGGCCATGGGCACCGAGGTGAGCCAGCTCTTCAACACGCTTATCGATGTGGGCAACGCGAAGCATGCCGGCCGCTTTATCTTTAGCGGCTTCAACGTGCTGACGCAGCCGTTCCAGCCAGCGTCCAACGCTGATGGCTTTGTGTACCAGGGCGATATGGGCCAGCTCAATGTGGAGATGGCTCCCAACACCATGATGGCCCTTAACACGCCGGGCAACCGGACGTTTCCGCAGGCACTGCAGGCCTTGCGCCAGCTCACGCAGGCGCTCAATACGTCCGACCTATCATCCGTCCAGCATGGCGTCGCCATGATCGACACGGCACTGGATGCGAACCTGGGTGAGTTGGCGACCGTAGGCTCGAAGGTGAACCGCGCCAGCGCCACCGACCAGCGGGCACAGGACGTGAGCGTGAATAAGCAGAGCGAATTGTCGAAGGTGATCGACGTGGATATGAGCCAGGCGCTGCTGCAGTTCAGCACGAGCCAGGCGGTGTATCAGGCGTCGCTGAAGGCGGCAGGCCAAGCGCTGTCGCCATCGCTGCTGGACTATCTGAAATAGACACGAGGAGGATAACGGCAATGCGTAGCACCACCCACAAGAGAGACACCATCATGGCGATCGCGCAGCCCTGTGCCACCGGCGCCCGGACCATCACGTTCCCACAAGGGTTTGTTGGCCTGGCCGACTGGCGGGAGTTCGATCTGGAGCAGGCGCAGCCAGGCGCACCGGTCTGGTTGCTGCAGAACGTACACGACTCGGAGCGCTGCTTCGTACTCATTGAGCCGGCAGGGTGGTGGCCGGAGTATGCCGTGCCACTGGGCGCCGGCGAGCTGTCGCAGCTTGGCGCAAAGGGTGAGGATGAGGTGATGATCCTCTGCACCACCCGCACCAACGACCACGGCGAGACCACCGCCAATCTGTTGGGGCCGCTGGCGGTTAACCTTGCGACCGGCGTGGGCCTGCAGGTGGTGCTGTATGACAGCAGTTACACTACGGAGCATCTGCTGCCGCTGGGTGAGCACGCCGCCGCCCAACCGGTGCAGGCGTAGGTGGGCCATGCTGGTACTGACGCGCAAGGTGGGGCAGCGCCTGCAGATAGGCCCCGACATTTACGTCACCGTCCTGGACGTCACTGGTGAGCGGGTGCGGGTAGGTGTCGACGCACCGGCCGGCCTGCGGGTGCTACGCGACGAGTTGGTGCAACAACTGGCAGAGGATAACCGCCGGGCCGCCACCGGCAAGGCGCACCTCAGCATGCTGCTGGGTGGCCTGCAACTGCCGAACATCCTGGCGTAACCGCCACCGGCCCTGATCGGCCAGGCCCGCCCGCTACCCCACCCGCTCCACCTTGATGAAATTGGTGCGGCCGCGCGACGCCACCGGCGCCGACCCCGTCACCACGATGGTGTCGCCGGGGGCCAGCACGCCGGCCGCCTTCAGGTGCGCCTGCGCCGAGGCCAGCATTGCATCGGTGTGGCCGGCGAACGGCATGACGGTGGGTTGGACACCCCAGTGCAGCGCCAGCCGCTGGGCCACTGCGGGGCTATCGGTTACCGCCAGCACCGGCAGGCGCGACCGCTCGCACGCCGCCGCCTCCGCCGTGCGCCCCGACCGCGTCAGCACCAGCAGCGCCGAGGCGTGCACCCGGCCCGCCAACTCGCATGCGCCCTGCACCACCGCCCTGGCTGGTGAGCCTGCAACATGCGTGATGCCTTCGGGCGGGTGCTCCTCGGCGCGGTGCAGAATGCTGGCCATCATCGCCACGGTCTCCGCCGGGTAGTCCCCGACCGCCGTCTCCCCGCTCAGCATCACCGCGTCGGTACCGTCCCACACCGCGTTCGCCACGTCCGACGCCTCGGCCCGGGTGGGTTGCGGGCTGTGGGTCATGCTCTCCAGCATCTGGGTAGCAGTGATCACGGGCTTGCCCACGGCATTGGCAGCGCGAATGATCCGTTTCTGGAACACCGGCACGTCGGCCGGCGAGGTCTCCACCGCTAGATCGCCGCGCGCCACCATCACGCCGTCGAACGCCCGCACAATACTGTCCAGGTGCGCCATCGCCGCCGCCCGTTCGATCTTGGCGATGATGGGGATGCGGCTCTTGCGCTCACGCAGGCGGGCCCGCGCCGCCCGCACATCGTCTGCCTGCTGCACGAAGCTCAGCGCTACGTAGTCCAGCCCCAGGTCCACGCACAGGTCCAAGTCGCGCAGGTCTTTCTCGGTAACCGGCGGAATGGCGGTGCGGATGTCGGGCAAGTTGATGCCCACGTGCTCGCGCAGTTCACCGCCGGCCGCCACCGTGCACACCACGTCCGTCACGGTCACCGACTCCACCCGTAGCGCGAGCCGGCCGTCGTCCAGCAGCAGTCGCTGGCCCGCCGCCACCACCTGCGGCAGGTCCGGGAAGGTGGTGCCCACGCACGCGCCATCGCCGGGCACGTCACGCGTGGTGATGGTGAACGCGGCCCCCGCCGCAAGGTGTAGGATCGGGGCCGAGAGCGGGCCGGTGCGGATCTTAGGCCCTTGCAGGTCGCCCAGAATGGCGGCCGCCACGCCCAGCCGTGCCGCCACCGCCCGGATGCGCCGCGCCACCAGGGCGTGCCCGTCCTGTGTACCGTGGCTGAAGTTCAGCCGGAACACGCTGACCCCGGCCGCCAGCAACCGCTCCAGCGCCGCCTCGCTCTGGGTCGCCGGGCCCACCGTCGCCACGATCTTGGTGCGCGGCAGTCCTCGGTTCACAGCCGTCCCCTCCGGTTCCGATTCCGATCCCCTCTCCCCTGGCAGGAGATGGCTAGGGTGAGGGGGCCCCGCCAGACGGCCCATACGACCAAGCGCTGATCGCAGGCCATCGTCGCAGCCCCCCGTTGCCCGGTCCCGGCCCCGCTACTCAGGGATGCGCGTTGCCTGCCACGCCACCATCACCCACTTGCCGTCGCGCTGGCCGTACACGTCCAGAAACCACACCGGGTAGCTCAGCCGCTCGCCGGTGGGCGGGCGGAACAGGCGGATCTGCGCCCGGCCCCGCACCAGCCAGCCGCCGCTCACCGGCCGCACCTCCACCCCCGAGTAGTCCACGCCCTCGTAGTTGCTGTCCAGCGACGCGATCAGCGTGCAGAAGGCGGGCTTGGTGTCGATGCGGCCGCCGGAGTGGGTGTAGGTGAGGTCGTCGGCCAGCAGGCTCGCCAGCGTGGGGATGTCCTTGTCGATCATGGCCTGGATGCGCTTCTGCTCCAGGTCCAGGATCATCTGCTGTTCAGCGGTGAGGGTGCTCTGGGTGGTCATCGGTCGGTCTCCGTTCCCTGTGCGCTGGGTGGATGGCGGCGGGTAGCCGGCCCGCGGTGGCCCCATCGTACTCAATGTGCGGTGGTGGGTGCTAGCTGCCGTGGTCGCGGCTCGCCTCGTCGTAAGGGGACTCCGCGCTGGGGGCGGGGCTGCACCCTCACCCCAGCCCTCTCCCAGGGGGAGAGGGAGCCGGAGCAATCACCGAGCGCACCGTCGCTCAACCACCGAGGTTTCCCCAACCGTCCCCTGACTCACGAGCAGCCACCCCTCTCCTCGTGGGAGAGGGGCAGGGGTGAGGGTGCAGCCTGGGTGCAGCCCCGCCCGTCCTTCCCGATTCCCGACTCCTGATTCCCAACATGCCCCACCCACCCTAACTTGCGTTATGATCCGCCTGCGGCCCGCCGCAGCAACCGTGAGGATCACGCACATGCCAACACACAAGCTTTCCATCGCCATCGTCGGGGCTGGTATGGGCGGCCTCACTGCCGCCGCCACCCTGCGCCAGGCCGGGTTCGACGTCCAGGTCTACGAGCAGGCCCGTCAGTTCGCCCGCATCGGGGCGGGCATCCAGATGATGCCCAACTCCATGCAGGTGCTGCGCGGCATCGGCGTGGAGCCGGCGCTCAAGGCGGTGGCCTTCGCCCCCTACTCGCACCTCAACCGCATTGGCGATACCGGCGAGGTCACCAACGAGCTGGCCATGCCCGAGAGCCGCTACGGCGCGCCCTACCTGTGCATGCACCGCGCCACCCTGCACGAGGGCATCGCGTCGGTGGTGCCGTCCGAGGTGGTGCACCTGGGCAAGAAGCTGGTGGGGCTGGAGCAGCGGGGCGGCGGTGTGGAGCTGACGTTCGCCGATGGTACCCGCGCCACCGCCGGCGCAGTGGTAGGGGCGGACGGCGTGCACTCGGTGGTGCGCGACATTGTGGTGGGGCCGGAGCAGCTCACCAACCGGGGGCGGGTGGCCTACCGCGCCGTCTACCCGTCGGCGTTGTTGGACCGCGACCTGGGCCGCAGCCGCACCAAATGGTGGGGCGCCGACCGCCACATCGTCATCTACTACACCACCGCCGTGAAGGACGAGGTGTACTTCGTCACCAGCGTGCCCGAGCCCATCGACTGGATGACGCCCAAGTCGTGGTCGGCCAAGGGCGACGTGCACGAACTGCGCGACGAGTTCAAGGACTTTCACCCCGACGTGCGGGCGGTGCTGGACGCCAGCCCCGACTGCCACAAGTGGGCCATTCTGGAGCGCGACCCGCTGCCCCGCTGGAGCGACGGCCGGGTGGTGCTGCTGGGCGACGCCTGCCATCCCATGACGCCCTACATGGCGCAGGGCGCCGCCACGTCCATTGAGGACGCAGCGGTGCTGGCCCGCTGCCTGGCCGACGTGCAGGGCGACGACGTGGAGGGGGCATTCCGCCTGTACGAGGCGCACCGCAAGCCCCGCACCGCCAAGATCCAGGCCATCTCCAGCGCCAACACCTGGATGCAGACCAAGGAGCCCGACACCGACTGGCTGTACGGCTACAACGCTTGGACCGTCCCGTTGACTGAGGCCGTACCCAGCTAACCGCGGGTTTGGCGACAGCGCTCTCAAGACACGCAGCTATGGGTACGCCGCAGTCGATGCTGCGGGGTGCCTGCTAATGCCTGCAAACCTTCCCCAAACGTGAGAAATCTGTAGCCGCCGGACGCGTCCGGCGGTATAGTACGCCCGACGATTACGCAAACACGGTTGAGGGCATCGCCCCGCCGCTAGGAGGTTCACCATGCTCACTCAGCAACAGAACGAACTGCTGTGCCGCGTCGGCAAGGGCACGCCCATGGGCACGCTGATGCGGCGCTACTGGATACCCGTGCTCTTCGCATGGGAGCTGCCCGAGCCCGACTGCACCCCCGTCTCGCTGAAGGTGCTGGGCGAGGAACTGGTGGCCTTCCGCGACAGCGACGGCCGGGTGGGCCTGCTGGACGCCTTCTGCGCGCACCGCCGTGTCAACCTGTTCTGGGGCCGCAACGAGGACAACGGTATCCGCTGCGTGTACCACGGCTGGCTGTTCGACGTGAACGGCCAGTGCACCGACATGCCATCTGAGCCGGAGAACTCCAACTTCCGCGACAAGGTGCACATCGCCGCCTACGCAACGGTGGAGAAGGGCGGCGTGATCTGGGCATACATGGGTCCCGCCGAACAGCGGCCCGCCGACCCCAATTTCGAGTGGACGCGGGTACCCGAGACGCACCGCGGCATCTCCAAGGTGTGGCAGGAGTGCAACTGGCTGCAGGGGCTGGAGGGCGGCATCGACACGGTGCACATCAACTTTCTGCACCGCCGCCTGAAGCAGGACCCCGCCACCGTCATGGCCCGCGCCCGCAGCCAGAGCATGGCCCCCTACCTGGAGGTGGTGCCCACCGAGTACGGCTACAGCTACGCCGGCATCCGCCCCATGGGCGACGACGGCAACTACGTGCGCGCCTACCACTTCATCATGCCGTGGACGCAACTGCGGCCCCAGCAGGTGAACACGCCGCGCCCGCGGGTGAGCAGCCACATGTGGGTGCCCGTCGACGACGAGAACACCATCGTGTGGAACCTGACCTATACCTTCGGCAGCGCGCCGCTGACCGAGGACGAGCGCACTCTGCGGGGCAGCGGCAACGAGTTGGGCAAGGACATCGACCCCACCAACCAGTTCCGCTCCTACGCCAACGCCGGCAACAAGTACTTCATCGACCGCAAGGCGCAGAAGGCCGAGACGTTCAGCGGCATCCCCGGCACCAACACCCAGGACCGGGCGGTGCAGGAGACCATGGGCAAGATCTACGACCGCACGCTCGAACGGCTGGGCACCACCGACCTGGCGATCATTGCGGCCCGCCGCATGCTGCTGCAGGCGCTGAAGGACATGGAGTTGGGCAACGACCCGCGCGGCCTGGCCCCCACCTACTACAACCTGCGCTCCATCGAGAAGGTGCTCCCCACCGACGCGCTCTGGTTCGAGGCCCTGAAGGGCGATATGCAGGTGGCCGCCTCGGCGACTGATGCGGTGACCGTGGGTGGCTAGGTGCGAGCATTCAGGAGCGCCCATCCTACCCGAACAATGACAACTGGCCCGGCGGTGGCTCCGGCGGCGGTGAGGCGGGCAGCAGGTGGTGGTGCAGCAGGCTCAGGAAGAGCTGGGCGTTGACAGGGCCTTGGTCTGCCTTGTTGGTGTTCATGCTCATGTGCACTTCGACGCCGGCATCGGCCAGCGCCTCGACCCGCGGCGCCCACTCGCCCAGCTCCTGCGGCGTGTAGTAGTAGTCAAAGCGGTCGGAGGCGGTGGGACCGGAGCGGTCCCAGGTGGCCCGGTTGCGACCGTGCAGTCGCACCACCGCCACCGGCCCGGTGGCCTCCAGCACCGGCGGCAGGCTGCTGGGGAAGCCCTGCGGCTCGTCGACCGCCACGTAGCACAGCCCGTGGTCGCGCAGCAGCGCGAACGTCTCGCGCTGGGCGGCAGGGTCTTGCAGCCAGGTGTGGTTGCGGAACTCCACCGCCACCCGGTACGGCGCGGCCTGCTCCGCCACGTGCCCAAGGTAGCGTTGGTGGCCGCCGTCGCGCTCGAACCAGGGCGGGAACTGGAACACCAGCACGCCCAGCTTGCCCGCCTCCGCCAGGGGGGCCACCGCGATGCGGAAGGCGTCCCACACCGCATCGCGCAGCTCTTGCGACGAGCCGCCGAAGGTGACCCGGCCGCGGGTGGGCGGCGCCAGCTCTCGCGCCGAGGGCGGCAGCGTTTGCGGCTGCACCGGGTGCTGGGTCAGCAGGCCATAAGCCTTCACGTCGAACACGAAGCCGGGGGGCGTCGCCGCCGCCCAGCCGCGCACCGTCTCCGGCGCGGGCACCGCGTAGTAGCTGGTGTCCACCTCCACGAACGAGAAACGGCTCGCGTAGAAGGCCAGCCGTTCGGCCGAGGCCATCGTCTTGCGGGGGTAGAACGTGCCGGCGTCGATAAGGCTCTTGTCGGCCCAACTGCAGGTGCCCACCAGCACGTGGGCGCTCATGAGAGCGCCAGCGCCACCCGGCTGTTCTGCCCGCCGGGCGGACTATGCCTGGGGATGCCCAGAAAGAACGGCGCCCCAAGCAGGGTGCAGACCCCAACCGCCACAAACCCGATGGTATAGCTGCCGGTGATATCCACCAGCACGCCCACCAGCAGCGGACCGATGAACCCGCCAATGGTGACGATGGTGTTCATAAGCCCCTGAATGGCGCCCATGGAGTGCAGCCCGAAGTACTGCACCTGCAGCGCCGGGCGCAACGGGATGACACCTCCGAAGGCCGGTGCAAACAGGATGAGGAACGGCGCCAGCATCACCGGGTCGTTGGTGAAGGCCAGCAGCAGGATGCCCAGACCCTCCAGCACCAGGCAGCCGCACAACAGCAGCCGCTTGTCGTGCACATCACCCAGCCACCCGGCGGCCACCCGCCCAGGCAGCGACGCAATGGGCACCGCCGCCAGCGCCAGCGCTGCCACCGCAGGGTTCACCCCCGCCAGGCTGAGCGCGGGCACCAGCAGCGCGACCGCTGGATTGCTGCCCAACGCGTGCATCAGCATGCCCAGCGCCAGGAACCAGAAGGTGCGATTCTTCAACGCCTGCCGGGCGGTGATGCTGGCCTCGCGCTGCACGGTGACGGCGGGGCGGGCTGCGCCGGCCGCCGGGCGCAGCGTAGCAGCGGGAGCGCGGTCGCCGTCGGGCAGTTGGCCATACAGCTCCGGCTTGTCGCGCACCACCAGGCACAGCGGCACGCACACCAGCACAATCACCATCGACCACTCCAGCAGCGCGACCCGCCACCCCTGCGTGGTCACCAGGTGGGCAAACAGCGGCACGGTGAGGCCGCTGAGACCGGCGCCCACCGTGAGGCCAGCCAGCGCCCGGCTGCGCTTGCGCACGAACCACCACGAGACGGCCACCATGCCCACCTGATTGCCGGTGGCGGTGGCGGCAATGGCGATGATGCTGAACGCCAGGTAGAAGGTCAGCAGCGAGTCGACCTGGCTGAACATGATGAACCCCACGGCCGTCACCAGCACGCCGCCCACCATCACCCGCCGCGAGCCGAAGCGGTCGGCCAGCCAGCCGGTGAGCGGGGCGCCAAAGGCCGCCACCTCCGACCGCAGCGAGAACGCGGCGGCGGTGGCCACGGTGCTCCAGCCAAACTCGTGAATGATGGGGTCGAACAGCACGCTGAAGCCATACCACAACGTGCCGTTGGCCACCAGCACCACCCCACCGCTGGCCGCCACAATCCACCAGCCATAGAACACCCGGCCGAAGAACGACATCATGCGGCGGCAGGCCGGTAGACCAGCAGGCCGTCGCGCGGTTCGGGCAGCGCCTGCCCGCGCTCCTCCAGCAGGTCCATGTGGCCAATGGTCTCGCCCATGGCGGCAAACAGGCCGTTGCGGCGCAGGTTGGGAAACATGACGGGCAGCACCCCATAGCTGGTGTTGCGCCCGGCCCGCACGGCCTGCAGCGCCGCTCCGGCCCGCTCCTCGTGGTGAGCGATCAGGCGGTCGATAGCGTGGGTCAGGTTGTCCATGGCGGCCTCGTGGGCGCCGAAGACCCGGCGGCACACCAGTGTGCGCAGCTTCTCCAGCGAGCGCAGGAAGTCGGGCACGCTGTGGTTGCGACGGTCATAGTCGTCGTTGATGAAGAAGAGGCCGGGGTTGGGCGTGGTGCGCTGCAGCACGTGGTCGCCGGAGAACAGCACGCCGCTGTCCTGGTGGTAGAAGCTGGTGTGGCCGGGGGTGTGGCCGGGGGTGTGGATGACCCGCAGCCGCAGGTCGCCCAGCGCCAGCTCATCGCCGTCGGCGAACTCGGCATCGGGCTCCATGGGCGCGCCCGCCCACTGGTCGGCCGGGTCGTGGCCCTCGGGCGGGTGCAGCTCGGCGAACAGCTCGGTGCGTAGGCGGTGTTCCGGCGCAGCCTCGAACAGCCGGGGCTCCGTGCGCCAGTTGCGCGCCCAACCGAGGGCCGACCAGTGCAGGTACCAGTCCAGCAGGTCGCGCGGCATACCGTGCTCCAGGAACAGGCGGATGTACAGCTCGCGGTTGATGCGCCCGTGCATGCCGCCTTGGCGCAGGAAGTGCGTCTCCTCGCGGTTGATCAACACCTGGCACTGGGTCTCCTGCCGCAGCCGCGCCGCCAGGCCCGAGTGGTCCAAGTGGGCGTGGGTGAGCAGCACCCAGCGGACATCGGACAGGCGGTACCCCTTCGCAGTCAGCCCGGCGGTCAGGTCGGCCCAGAAGCGCTCGGCGTTGATGCCGGTGTCGATGAGGGCGACACCAGCGCCGGTGTCGATGACGAAGCAGTTGGTGGGGCCAACGTGGACCGGTTCGAGGTCCGCAAGGTCGAAGCGCAAAGGGCGTGCTCGGAAGGGGGGAGAGTGCCGCCATTGTAGCATGCGGGGTTGTAGCGGACGGAGCCGGCGTTCCTCCTCATAAGAAGTGTTACCGAAAGGGCACTGGTTGCCTCACAAATGGGTTACCCAACCCAGAGGAGGCCGCAGTGGACCTCAAGAGTGTCCGGGAGTATGCCCAGGCGATGCAGCAGCGGTATAGCTGGGCGACGAAGCGGGAGCGCACGGTGCTGCTGACGGAGTTCTGTACGGTCACCGGTTACCACCGGAAGGCCGCGATCCGGCGGCTGCGGCAGCCCACGGCCGCAGCGCAGGCGCGGGCGCTGCAGCGGAACGGCAGCGTGGTGCGCCATTGGGTGGGCTACGACCGCTACGCCAGCCCGGCAGCGTTGCAGCTGCTGCGCCGGCTCTACGCCGCCCTGCGCCCCTACGTGAACTTCTTTCACCCGGTCCAGCGGCTCATCAGCACGCAGCGGGAGGGCGGCAAGGTGCACAAGCGCTACGACCAGCCGCGCACGCCCTACCAGCGCCTGCGGAACGCCGGCACGCTGACCCCCGACCGGGACCACGCGCTGTGCGCCGTGTACGAAGCCCAGAACCCGGCAGCCCTGCTGCGCGAGATTGCCACCTGCCAGGAGGCGCTGCTGCAGCACATCGACCACAGCACGCAACGCCGCTTCGGTAACACCAATTCTGAGGCAACCACTACCGTTGGGTAACAGTAACAAATGAGTCAACACGAGCCGGTCGGGAGTCGCGGAGTCGGGACTCCGGGAGGAAAGGGGAACAAACGCCACGCCACCCCTGTCATCCTGAGGCGTTCGACGCCGAAGGATCTGGCGTGGCGGGCGCTCCGATTGGTGACGCGCCGTCGTGCTCCTGACGGTCTCGGCCGAGACCCGGCTGCCCGTCACTGCTCCAGCAGGCCGGCCGCTTGCGCAAAACTGGTGGTCGCACCCACGGCGGTCACCTGGGCCGCCACGCCCGCGCGCAGCCGCCGAGAGGTGCGACGCCCAGACTGGCAACTTGGTACATCCCGCGGTTCCAGCCTCCTTGCCTCGCGCACTGTGCCACCTTAAGATGAAAGGAGCACCGCCGGGCCCAAACTCCCCGGACACCCTCTCCCGGAGCACCCAGCCATGGCCGATGACAATGTGCAGCGCATCCTGGTCTTTGCCGCTCACCCCGATGACTGCGACGTGGGCTGTGGCGCCAGCGCCGCCAAGTGGTCGGCCCAGGGCAAGGACGTGTTTCTCGTGGTGTGCACCCAGGGCAACAAGGGCAGTTCCGACGGCGAGATGACCGAGGAGAAGTTGGTGGCGATGCGGGACGGCGAACAGCGCGCCGCCGCCGCCTGCCTGGGGATCAAAGAAGTGGTCATTCTGCCCAATCCTGACGGCGGCCTGAGCGACACCTACGATGTGCGCAGCATGTTCGTGGAGATGGTCCGCCGCTTCCGTCCGGAACGGGTGGTCACCCACAACCCTTACATCTGGCAGCACCGCGACCACCGCTTCACCGGCCAGAACACGCTCGACGCGGTGTACCCCTACGCCCGCGACCGCTTGCACTTCCCGGAGCACCTGGCCAAGGGCCTGCAGCCCCACAAGGTGCGCGAGGTGTGGCTGTGGACCGGCTTCAACCGCACCGAAGAGGCCGACCACGAAGAGGACGTTACCGATTACATTGAGGCTAAGATCAGCGCCCTAAGCTGCCACGTCAGCCAGTTCGGCCCGCCCGACGAGACGCGCAAGCGCTGGATGGACCGCTGGAGCGACCGCATCAAGGAAACCGGCAAGTACACCGAACTGTACAAGCGGGTGGAGTATCCCCTCTAGCGGCCCGCATGCCTGACTGGTCAGCCGATCGCGACCGCGTTATCGCCTTCTACGAGACGCAGTTGGCGCGCTACGGCCCGCGCGACCCTCGGTCGCTGCACTGGGTGGGGGCCAGCACGCAGATGGCCCGTTTTGGCATGCTGTACCAAGTGGGGCCGTGGGCCGGGCGGTCGGTGGCCGACGTGGGCAGCGGCTTGGGCGACTTCTGCGGGTTCCTGGTGTCGAAGGGCCATGCCATCGCCGCGCCCGGCAGCCCCAACGCGCCGGCCGATGCGGTGCGCTACACCGGGTACGACCTGACGCCCGAAATGGTGACGGCGGCCCAGGCCAACTACCCCTACGCCGAGTTCGCCGTGCGCGACTGCGTGACCGACGGCTTGCCCACCCCCGCCGACTATGTGGTGGCGTCGGGCACCTTCAATGTGCGGGTCGACCACCACCAGGACTTCTTCCACGCCGCCATCGAGGCCATGTACCGCGATTGTCTGCAGGCGGTGGCGTTCAACTTCCTGGGACCGCCCGCCTATCCCAACTGGGAAAGCCCCTTGTACTACGAGGCTGAACCATTGGACATGGCGGCGTGCGGCCGTACGCTTACGCCACATGTGGCCCTCCGGGAGGGCTATCTGGCCGGCGATGCCACCGTGTTCCTGTATAAGGATGCCACCCTCTGTCCCGAGTGCCGCGGCATCCCCAGCATGGGCCAGCCCGTGCACGGCTAGATGGCCATGACCGACGGCGCTCCCGGCCTGCAACCCTGGGCGCTCGACCAGCGCATCCAGGCCCTGCGCGCCACCATTCGCGACAACCAGGGCCACAACGCGTCGCACCTCATCGAACGCGACGTCGACGATATGCTGAGCGCCTTTTACGACGACATTGGCGAGTTGCGGCTCATCAGCCTGAACAGCCTGTTCCATCTGTTTCTCATCAAGACGCTGTACATCAACCGGTCCAGCACCGACGCCGACGTGCTGGATTATCTGACCGACTGCATGGCCGGCTTCCTGTACACCCGCGACCTGTTCCCGCTGGTGCAGGACGCCAAGCGCTTCGGCTACATGCTGAGCGACCTGCTGCAGGAGATGCAGAACCTGACCCGCTTCCCCAACCTGTTCGAAGCCTACCGCAAGATGGGCGACTACTCGTTGTTCATCAGCGGCGTGTTCCCGGCCAGCCTGCACCGCCGCCGCTGGAACCGCTGGCGGGGAGTTTCCGCCCCCGCCCACGGCATCGACCTGAGCCACCACGTCACCACCGGCAAGCGCTTCTACTTGGAGGCGTCGGAGCACGCGATGGCCGAGGCCACCGGCCAGCGTCCCGTCCTGCGCAAGCTCTCCACCTACTTCGACATCTACCGGGCGGCGCTGCACGAGGCTAGCGATCGCTATATCCTGGGCTTCGACATGAACCTCATCGCCGACAAGATGCTCGACAGCTTCAACCGCTACCGCCGCAGCGGCGACGAGACCCACCTGGACAACGCCCGCAAGTACGCGGCCATCCTGCATGTGGAGCGCGCCGGCTTTCCCGGCCTGTGGCGCCTGCGCCGCCGCCCCCGCGGCGTGGTGTTGTAGGCGGCCTGCGCGGTATCCCGTAGGGGCGGTCCCACGTGGGACCGCCCCCGCCCGGCGGCCTCCATGACCTGCCGGCCTGCATTCGCCGTTGTGCCCATGCGTCCGTCGGGCAGGCAGGCACACGGGCAGCACACGGGCCTGCCCCTACGGGGAGAACATCATCCCCAACCGGCGTCTACCGATGCGCCGGTTGGTACCGCAACACCATCAACTGGCCGGCCTGCAACGCCACCGACGCGTACGTCTCGCCTGCATCGTCAGCGAACTCGACCTCGAAGACGCCGGGCGCCAGGACTTCTAACACCGTGCCGACTTGGCCCCTGAGCAGCGAGTGCTCAGGGGTATCCGCCGTCAATGCGACCACATCAAGCAAGTTAATCTGCTGGTCGGTCATCTCAGCGCTCCTGGTGTACGTAACAACTCGTGAGTCAGGGAATGCCATGATACCAGCGCTCTGCCCGCCTATAGCTGGTTTGTCGGCCGTACCGGTTTCGGCTTGAGGGCATTGGTAGCAGGAGAGTGCAGGGAGGGCGCAGCCCTCCTTGCCAGGGGGTTTGGGGGGTGTCCCCCCAATTTAGGAGCGACAGAGGGTGGGC